>Ga0181559_10000241_pt1 | contig 47827 bp, 43 predicted proteins | sample 011ome_21_FD_133752 | JGI IMG/M metagenome (GOLD analysis project Ga0181559, IMG submission 133752) | Coastal salt marsh microbial communities from the Groves Creek Marsh, Skidaway Island, Georgia - 011508AT metaG (megahit assembly) | ecosystem: Environmental > Aquatic > Marine > Intertidal... | reverse complement strand
GCTCAAGCTAGAAGCGTGCTCAAGCCTGCTCAAGCTAGAAGCGTGCTCAAGCTAGCGCAATCCTAGTTGAGCATGGTTGAAAAAAAGCGGATGCCGACGACGCGCTCTCGCTTGGGTCCAAAGAAATGTGAGGGAATGATGCCGCCGTTGTTATTCTCGCCATCAAAGGTCTCAGCATTGGTCAGGTTTTCAACATACAGGCCAATTCTCCAGTCTTCGCCAGACTCATAGTTGATGCGTAGCGAGACGTCCGTGTAGGAGTCTATTTTGGTTTCCGGCAAGTTTTCAAAGCCGCCGCCACGTTCTGATTCCCAGTAGACTTCGAGGCTTGTGGTGATAGCGCCTCGGCTTGCCAGCGGGAAGTTACCGTTCAGCACCGCTGCGCCGGTAAACTCTGGCGCCCAGAACAAGCTGCTACCCTCGCAGCTGTTTTCGGTTTCGCCGCCGCAGACGCTTTGCAGATTGACAGCTTCAGTATCCAGGCTGGATAAGCCAAGGTACAGATCAAAGTTGTCATTCAGAATAGTTCTGACGGTACCCTCTAAGCCCTTGCCGTCAACCTGGCCTATATTTTTGACGGCGGCGGCGCCGCCATCAAAGACCAGCACCTGAAGGTCTTTATAGTCATAAAAGAACGCCGAGAGGTTCAGTTCAGTTCGACCTTCAAATAACGTACCCTTGTAGCCTATCTCCCAAGAGTCGACAGTCTCTGGCTCAAAAGCGTTCGGCCGATAGCCTTCTGCCTGAGTCACATCGGTCGTGCCGCCACCGACTGGGTCTCCTGCCGCATCTTCCAGAGCAAAGCTACCAAAGCCGCCAGACTTGAAGCCTTCCGTGTAACTGCCGTAGAACATGGTGTCGTTATTGGGCTCAAACCGCAGGATCGCTCGGCTCTGAGTATCACTCCAGGTCTTGCTGTCAGAGATGGGGCCATCAGTGGCAAAGGTATAGGCCCAATAGGCGCCAAGATCACTTTCAGGTGTTGGAACATTGATGGAGAAGTTTTTCTTGTCGCTGCTGTAACGCACGCCAAGACCCAGGCTCCATTGCTCAGTGAGGGCGTAATTCACGTCAACGTAGGCGCCCCAGCCAGAATAGTCACCAATGATTCTGCCTGTTTCCGTCAGGTTGCCATCAGCGCTGGGAGAGAAATCTGAACCATAGTAGGCATACAAGTCAGCACAGCCGGTGAAGGTCATGCCAGAGTTATAGTAAGCACCATAATACTGACAGAAATAGTCTTCGGCGCCGGCAAACTTGAACAAAGTATCGATGTTCTCTTTGTAATAGGACGCACCGGCATACCAGGACAAGGCGCCGTCACTATTTGACGCCAGGCGAATCTCCTGCTGAAAATAGTCGCCCTTCTGGTCTTGGCCATAATTATTGATGTTCAGCGGCGTCCCATCATAGTCCTCGGTGTAATAGTACTCATGGTCCTTATAACCGGTGTTCGATGTGATGGTAGCAAAGCCGAGATCGTAGTCGAGCTGTAGGCCCAAGGTAAGAATCTTAGCGTCATCTCTATCGCCGCTGGAGCGGTCAAGGTCTGCATCTTGGGGACCGCCGCGCAAGTTCACGTCGCCCAAGGCGGCCTCGAAAGTCTCCCAGATTACGCCGCTCTCGATCGCGCGATACACAGAGCCGGATTGCTCTCTGTCTTCATATTCGGCGGTACCGCGCGCAGTGAGGTTGTCGCCAATAAAGGTGCCCGACAAGCGCAGAGCCGATTTGTCATGGGCGATCAGTTCGCTGCCGTCAAACAGGTTGTCGACAAATCCGTCTTCCTCTGAATGATAGCCGGCAACTCGCAGCGCGAAGCTGTCGTTAACGGGTATATTGAGTGCGCCTTCGGCTCTGAGCCGGTTGCCTTGACCCGCATCCAGGTCAATATAGCCATCGACGGCGTCAGCAATCTTGGCTTTTGCAGTGTAGACGCTAAAGGCGCCGCCGATGGAATTTCGGCCAAACAGGAAGCCCTGCGGGCCGCGAAGTATCTCGGCGCGTTCCATGTCATAGAGACTGGTTACCGCAGACCCATTACGCCCTTCATACAGATCGTTTTTGAAAAACGCAGCGGACGGATCGCCGCCAACGCCGAAATCTTGAGTTCGTACGCCTCGAACACTGATGGCATCAATGAAGCTGTCCTGGCTATTGCCTGAAACACCGGGCGTGAAGGAGACGAGATCCTTGACGTCGTTTAGATTAACTTCTCTCACAAAGTCGCCAGATAGGGCGGTGATAGCCAGGGGTACATCCTGCACTGACTCGGAGCGTTTGGTCGCGGTGACAACCACCTCCTCAAGCACTCGATTCTCGGCGCTGGCATGGGCGGACAAACCTGCCGTCATGACCAGAGCGATACCATGGGCCAGTGGCGAGAGTTTGAATGGAAAAGCTAATGGTCGCTGACTTTGGATCGAAGGTCGTGTCACGATGACTCCAGTTTGTTCTTGTTCAGATCGGTAAATTATACGATTTGACCACTCAGGTATACCTCTGAGGGAGAATTTGTTTGGCGTTTACACCTTAGGATTGTGCGGGCTCATCGTTGGGCGTCGGTTGCGCGCTGAGTATGGCAGACATGGGTTCGAGTTGATGGGCATAGCGACGCCAACGCCCCACTGAGCGGCTGTGAGCCGGCTCTCTCACCTGCACCGCGCTGGCTGTCGAAACGGCACTGGGTTGCTCATGAAAGGTCAAGCAGGCCGGTTCCCATTCTAGCCCAAGGAAGCCGATCAGGCGGCGAGCATTGGGCTCCAGGTTTTGCACCGTCTCTTCGTAGGAAACATCAAGGAATCGATCGCCAAAGCGTTCACGCCAGGTGGCCATAAGCTGGCGGTAGCGGACATGATGACGAGCCATCTCCTGCTGGTCGTAAGAATGCAGATAAGCATCGGCGAACAGCTGCTTATAGCTGGCGAAGCAAGCATCCATTGGGTCTCGTTGAAGGTGGACAATTTTAGCGTTAGGCAGAGCAGCAAGAATCAGAGGAATCATCAGGTAATTCTGTGGCAACTTGTCAACGAAATAGGCGGAGTCGCCCCTTTGTTTGCGCGTGGTGTCGATATACAGCTCTCCCAGTTGCGCTGGATTGAGTGCTGCGGCGCTGGCAAAGAATGCGCTGGAGAAGCGTTTTGGATCTCGATAATCACTGAGTCGACGAACTGCCAGGCTCAGTTGCTGCAACTCTCCGGCTGATTTTACCTGCGAGTGACTGCTGATAATGCGCTCGATCAGGGTAGTGCCGGTGCGAGGTTGACCAACTACAAAGATAGCGCCATTGGCTTGGCAACCTTTACCAGCTCGTGCCAGCCAATCCGTCGTGAAGGTTGCCTGCAGGTCAGCAAACATCTGTACTTCGGCAGCTTCATCAAATTCAACGGTGCTGCGGCGCTGCTGTGCTCCTAGCTCAAAGGCATCAAAAGCATCCTTCCATTCTTCCAGGTCCTCGAGTTCCTTACCGATAGCATAGGCGTAAAACGCCTTGGCACGGGCCGACAAACTGTGTTGTGCAAGGAACTGGCGCATGGTTGTAATATGGGCATGGTCCCGCGCCCGTCGAGTGTTGGATAGCACCCAGTGCGCCTGCGGGCTATTGGGCTGAATGAGTAGTAACCGCTCGATCAGTTGGATAGCTTCTGCGGTTTTGCCGCGGTAAACCAGGTTGTTCGCCAGGTTTAACAGAAAGGCCGGATGCTCGGGTCGTTGGCTGACAGCTGCGGTAAAACTGCGGCCTGCCGCATCAAACTCACCGATCAAAGAATACACAGTCCCTATCAGGTCGTGGACCATGGGGTCATCACTTGCCGTCTTGACGGCCTCGGTCAGCGCAGCATCGGCACGCACGACCTGACCTTCATTCATAAACAAGCGCGCGAGTTGGGCCCAGGCTGCGCTGTGCCCGGGATCGAGAGTTGTGACAGACCCAAAGGCCTGAAAGGCGGTCTGGCGATCCTGTGCCTGCAAGGCCGTGAGACCCACCAAAAAGTGGGCTTGGGGTAAATCCCGTTTGATCGCCAGCGCTTGTCTGCAACACTCGGAAGCGGTGTTGATATCACCCTGCGTGAGCGCGTTAAACCCAGTTCGCAGTAGCGCCCTTAATTTTTGCTCGCCGACTGACATGCAGATCACTACTCTTGGTGAAAAGGCTCAATTCAAGGCATAATGTCATGTTTGAAAACCTCAAACAACGAGTCGATAACCACAAGGTAGCTTGGCTATGATAAGGGACCTCTCCAGCGCAGCGCTCAAGGAGATAGATCGCAAGACTTTGTTGCATCCTTTTACTGACTATCAGCAGTATGCCAAAACCGGCGGGCGAGTGGTGACCCGCGCAGAGCACATCTATATCACCGATTCTGATAATAAACAGTTACTTGACGGTATGTCGGGACTCTGGTGCTGTAGTTTGGGTTACAGCCAGCCATCAATCAACTTAGCGATTAAAGAGCAGCTGGAACGCTTGCCCTATTACAACAGTTTCTTTAATTGCAGCAATGATGCAGCGGTCAGCATGGCAAATGCATTAGTAGAGATTCTGCCGGCGCATTTGAATCATATCTTTTTCACCAATTCTGGCAGTGAAGCCAATGACACTAACATCCGCCTGGTGCATCGCTATTTCGATGCCTTGGGTAAGCCGGGTAAGAAAAACATTATCGGCCGGCACAATGGCTATCATGGCAGCACGATCGCCGCTGCCAGTCTGGGTGGCATGGGTTATATGCATGAACAGTTTATCGGATTGACCTATACCCATCATATCCAGCAACCCTACTGGTATGAAGAATGCCGAGATTTGGATGCTGAGGCGTTTGGCCTCGTTGCAGCCAATGCCTTGGCTGCAAAGATCGACGAGTTGGGCGCTGATACGGTAGCGGCCTTTATCGCCGAGCCGATTCAAGGTGCCGGTGGTGTGATTGTGCCACCCGCCAGTTATTGGCCAGCGGTGGCAAAAATTTGTCGTGACCGTGATGTTCTGCTGATAAGCGATGAGGTGATCTGTGGTTTTGGTCGTACGGGTCAGTGGTTTGGTTGCCAGACCTATGATTTCGAACCGGACCTTCTGACCTTCGCTAAGGGCGTCACCAATGGTTATCAACCCCTGGGCGGGGTTGCCGTGTCTGACAAGGTGATGGATGTTTTGCAGTCACAGAGTGTCGAATTTGCTCATGGATTCACCTATTCCGGTCACCCGGTTGCCTGTGCGGCGGGCCTGGCAACTTTGGAAATTTATAAGCAGACCGATATCGTTGGGTATGTGGCGCAGGATCTGGCGCTCTATTTCAACACTCGATGGCGACAGTTGGCTGATCACCCGATTGTAGGAGAGGCTCGCACTCAGGGCATGCTGGGTGCGCTTGAACTGGTTCGAGACAAGTCCTCTCGCGCGCGGCTCGCGCCTGAATCAAAAGCCTCAATCTACTGCCGAGACAGGGCAATTCATCATGGTTTGATGGTTCGCGCCGTCAAAGACTCAATGATCAGTGCGCCGCCCTATGTCTGTAGCAAGGCAGAAATCGATTTGCTTATTGATCGACTAGTAAAGGCGTTGGATGATACCGCTCGTCATTATGGTATCAATGAATCATGAGACCACTCGTTCTGGTGCCTTGCGATGTGAAACCAGTCGAAGGGCATCCCTTTCATTGTGTCGGTGAAAAATACATTAACGCTGTCAGCCATGGCGCCGGCGTCCAAGCCCTGCTGGTGCCTGCGATTGGCGAAGGACAAGATCTGCAGTCTATGGAACAACAAACCGATATAGACGGTTTATTGGACCTGGCACAGGGTCTGTTTCTGACCGGTAGCGTCAGTAACGTTGAACCGCAGCGGTATGGCAACACCAGTGCGCCACTGGATATCAAACAGGACAGGCAACGAGACTCGACCGTTTTTCCCCTGCTGAAACAAGCACTGGCGCGACGAATGCCGATTTTGGCTGTTTGCCGCGGTATCCAGGAACTGAATGTTGCCGTGGGAGGTACCCTTTATCATGCGGTGCATGAGCAACCTGGATACGCCGATCATCGAGAGCAAGACGGTGTAAGTCGCGACCAGATGTATGCGCCAGTGCATGATGTGGATGTGGTTGCCGGTGGGTTGCTTGAAAAAATAGTTGCTAGCCAATGCTTCGCTGTAAACTCACTTCATGGCCAGGCGATAGCGCAGTTGGGTCCGGGATTGCGAGCCGAGGCAATATCTAAAGACGGTGTGATCGAAGCGGTGTCAATAGAGGGTCAGTTCGCGCTAGGGGTACAATGGCATCCGGAGTGGGCCTTTGCGGAAAATCCCCAGTCGCGAGCCATCTTTGCTGCCTTTGGTGAAGCGGTTCGAGCCTACTCTTTGAGCCAGCCGGCGAAAACTTGAGTGACCCAATATCTAAACTGCACGGAACATCAGTCCGACAAACCAACCTCAATAAAAACCACTAAAACTTAATCAGGAAATTTTTGTATGTCAGCGCTACCGGATCCCATATCAGCCCATGTTGAGTTGCTCTTCTCTGATATGAATGGTGTCCCTCGAGGCAAGGTGATTGACGGATCTAGCTTGAAGCCTGGCTATCGACCACACATGGGATTTTCTCTGTTATTCCAGACTATTAATGGCGAGTACGCAGACATACTCGATCGGCTTAATCCAAAAGACGAAGACATGCAGCTGGAGCCTGATTGGTCGACATACAGGGCGACGCCCTGGAAGGAAGATGATCATAGCCAGGTGATTTGTCGCTCTCTGAACAAGAACGGCCAACCCACGACCGTCGACTCGAGAAATGTCCTGTTAGAGATTCTCGGTCAATATGCGCTAGCTGGTTGGTTTCCTATCGTTGCCCCAGAGGTCGAGTTCTATCTTGTGCAGCCCGTCCAGGACCCAAGAAATGCTCTGGTGCCAGCCACGGGTCAGAATGGTCGGCTGGAATCCGGTGGTGAATCATTCAGTATCGATGCCCTGGACAAGTTTGAGGATTTTTTTGCGACCCTGCGCCAAACCTGCGCGAAAGCGAATATTCAGTTGGAAGGTTTGATTCATGAAATGGGGCCGGGGCAGATAGAGCTGAATGTCGGCCATGGCGATGCCTTGGACAAGGCGGATCAACTCTTTTTGCTGAAAAGGGCCGTTAAAGCCTGCGCGTTGAAATGTAACATGACGGCGACTTTTATGGCCAAGCCTATAGAGGCAGCCGCCGGTAGTGGATTGCACATACACACCAGCATGAATGATGCCGACGGTAACAATGTTTTCGCTCTACAAGATGGTCAAGCGAAAGCCATGCTCAGATATTACATCGGCGGCTTGCAGCACTATTTGCCGCGCGCGTTTGCATTGTTTTCGCCCTCCATCAACAGCTATAAGCGTTTCGTGCCTGACCTGTCTGCGCCAGTGAATCTGGAGTGGGGTTATGACAATCGCACCACCGGTTTTCGAATTCCCTATGACACAGACGAAAATGGCCGGGTCGAAAACCGAATAGCTGGTGCTGATGCTAATCCTTACTTGTTTACAGCGGCGACGCTGGCTTGTGGTTTGTTGGGAATTCGCGAGAAACTTGAGCCCAGAGCGCCGGTTGAAGGTAATGCCTATTATCTGAAGTTGCCGGCCGCATTCCCGAGAGACTTGGGGGCGGCCTTGGTCGAGTTGCAAAACTGTCAGCCGATCATCGATCTGATCGGTAAAGACTTCATTGATTCTTTTGTCTCCATTAAGCAGATGGAAATCGACCATTTTCAGGCTGAGATATCCCTGTGGGAGCAGCGTTACCTGTGTGAGTTGTTGTAGCCCATGGGCGTGCGCCGTCAAGGTGGAGATCCCAGTATTGGTTATGATGATTCCTGGTATTACGCCACCGCGAAAGGACTGGTGCGGCATCCACAACTGACCGAGTCGATCGATGCGGATGTTTGTATCGTCGGTGCGGGTTATACCGGTTTGTCTGCGGCGATTGAACTCGCTGAGCAAGGCTACAAGGTGGTCGTTCTGGAGAGTCATCGTGTCGGCGCCGGTGCCTCAGGACGCAATGGTGGCGTGCTGGGTATGGGGCAGCGCAAGGACCAGGATGAACTGGAGGCGATGTTGGGTTTCGAGACTGCCAGGCGTATGTGGCAGGTGGCTTGTGATGCCAACGCACTGGTGAGAGACCGTATTCAACGCTACTCAATCGACTGTGACCTGACGGATGGTGAGTTGCATGTAGCGCATCGAGCGCGGTATGTGGATGACCTAAGGCGCTACAACGACCATCTGTTGTCACGTTATGGATACACAGACCGGCGTTATGTCAGTCAGGCAGAAGTCCAGGACATGTTGGGCGTCGACACCTTTTATGGGGGCTCGCTTGATCTGCGCTCGGCGCATTTGCATCCTTTGAACCTCACCCTGGGTCTGGCGCGAGCGGCCGTGACCCTCGGAGTGCAGATCTTTGAGCAGTCGGCGGTGCTTGATTACCAGAACCCGGCGACAGACCGAGTCATTGCCACAACGGCAGCTGGTCAGGTCAAATCGAAATTTTTGGTGCTGGCCTGTAACGGCTATCTGGGCAAACTCGATCGAGATGTCGGGGCCTATCAGATGCCCATCAACAATTTCATTCTGGCGACGGAACCCCTGGGAGCAGACCGCGCCCAAAAAATTAACCGAGACAATGTCGCGGTGGTCGATAGTCGATTTGTAGTGAATTATTTTCACAACTCGCCTGACGGTCGTTTGATTTTTGGCGGTGGTGAGAACTATTCACCGTTCTTTCCTCAAGACCTGAAAGGATTTGTTCGGCGGCATATGCTTGAGGTTTATCCGCAACTTGCGGATGTCAGAGTCGACTATGCGTGGGGAGGTACCTTGGCCATCACTATGCGACGAATGCCGAATTTTGGTCGCAGCGGGCAGAATATCTATTGGGCGCAGGGTTACTCTGGGCATGGGATCGCGATGGCCAATATGGGCGGCAAATTGATTGCCGAGGCGATTGCAGGCCAGGCGGCTCGATTTGACCTGTTTGCCGATTTTCGACATCTGCCCTTCCCCGGTGGGCGTTGGCTGCGCTGGCCAGCCCTGGTGGCAGGGATGCTGTATTATGCGCTGCTGGACCGGCTTTAGGCGGAGTCTTGCTGGAGTTTTTTTCGAGCTAACAGCCCGATAAAGTCGTGGGCGATAGTCGCCGCGGCGATGGCGGTAATTTCTGCATGGTCGTAGGCCGGCGCCACCTCGACAACGTCCATGCCGACGAAGTTCAGCGCGCCCAGTCCGCGCAGTATACCCAGAGCCTGAGCAGATGACAGGCCACCCACCACCGGCGTGCCGGTTCCGGGTGCAAAGGCAGGATCCAGGCAGTCAATGTCAAAGGTCAGATACGCCGGCTGACTAGCCACCACCGCAAGGACTTGTGCAATGGTTTCCTGTAAGGGCTGGCTGTGCACGGTGGGCGCATCGATCACGGTAAAGCCATGGCTGCTGTCACTGAAGGATCGAATGCCTATTTGTACCGAATGCGATACATCAATCAGCCCTTCGCGTTTGGCTCTCAAAAACATCGAGCCATGATCAAGTCGTTCGCCGTCGTCTTCCCAGGTATCGACGTGCGCGTCGAAATGGACCAGTGCCAGGGGACCGTACTTTTCGGCGTGCGCGCGTAATAGTGGGTAGGTAACAAAGTGATCGCCCCCCAGGGTTACCATTAGGGCGCCACTGTTGATGAGCTTGCGGGCATGGCTGAGCACGGTGTCGACCAGATGTTGTGGATAGCCTGAATCCAGCAGGCAGTCACCATAGTCTGCCACCGCAAGAACTTCCATCGGGTTAATACCAAAGGGGAAAGCTCGGCCGATCAGTTCTGCCAGTTGAACAGAGGCTGCTCTTATGGCCTGAGGACCCAGTCGCGCGCCTGATCTAAAGGTTGTCGCTGAGTCAAAAGGTATGCCGGAAACCACGACGTCCGCACCATCGATATCTTGGGTATAGGTGCGCCGCAAGAATGACAGCTCGCCGGCAAACGTGTTGCCGCCTCGAGCAGGCTGAATAAACCGCTGTCGATTTGGATTGGTTGATGGCATGGCCCTGACCCCTGCTGACATTTAGGCGCCGAGTTTGGACCTGTGGATCCTCTGGGTCAAATGTTCAGCTCACCGATTGTGCAGCTCAGGCAAGGCACCGACTGGCTTGAAGGGTCTCACGGCCTTCAGTCAGCCTTTGCCAAACACCAGCAGCTGATTGTTGGCTGGCATGTCTGTGTCAGACAAGAGGGTAAAACCCTGTTCTTGGGCTAAGGTCTGAAGCGTCTCGACGGCTCGAATCCCGCTGAGAGCATTGCGTGCTTTAAGCCAGGCGTCAAAGGCTGAATTGGATTGCGTGGTAAATGCGCCCCCATAGGTGAAGGGCCCGTAGATACAGAGTTTTCCACCCGTTGGCAAAGTCCTTGCTGCACCGCGAAACAGGAGTGGCAAGTTTATTTCGGGCATGATGTGTAGAACATTGGCCAGGTAAATATGATCTGCTGGCGGGAATTCGGTTTCGGTGACGTCCAGATACAGGGGTGGTCGTACATTGGCTGGCGCCAGCTGTCGAATATTTTCAACTAGCCCTTCATAGTACTCACCTCTATCCGAGGGCTGCCAATCCAAGTGGGGTAGTCCGGATGCCATATATACGGCGTGTTGTCCCGAGCCACTGCCTATTTCCAAGATGCGCGCAGGCACTTGAAAAAGCAACGCGAGTTGGGCCCGGATCGCGGCCTTATTGTTGTCTGCGGGTTGAGAGTAATGAATGAAGTTGCTGATAACCCTGTCCTGTGCTGGTCTACGGATGGTCGGCGACTTGCCAGATGTCGCAGCGATGCGCGGAGTATCAGTCTTTCGGTGCGCTGTAGCCTTCTGCTCTGTCAACTTCCTCGCCGACGAGAAACTTGTCCCGCTGCTGATTCAGATACTTGCGCGCCTCTTTGTCCATCAAATTTAGATGCTTTTCGTTGATCAGCATGGTTTGCAGGTGCTGCCATTCAAGCCAAGCTTGTTCAGAAACATGCTCAAAAATGTTCTGACCAGCGGTGCCAGGAAAGGGTTGCTCCTTGAGACCGGGTAGATCTTTCTTCAATCGACTGCAAAACACGGTTCTACTCATTGCATGGGTCTCCTGGTGCGTTCACGTTCCTCAATCAGAATCGCGTTATTTCACTCGACGAGCTGTCAGCTCGGAAAACATTCGAGTCACTGGTCGAGTCAGACCGATGGTCTGGGGTGCGTTAAGGTCATACCACGTCAGCCCGTCTGGTTCGCCGATGCGGTAATCCAGAGAAGGGCATATTACGTGAATCGGCGTGATATCTAAATGAAAGTGGGTAAATGTATGCCGAAAAGGTGCAATGGGTTGTTCGGCTGCTGGGGTCAAAGACTGTTCTGCCAAGACTCGATCAATCGCATTCGGCTCGGCTTCGGGAAATCCCCACAAGCCGCCCCAAAGGCCCTGAGACGGGCGTTTCTCAAGGAGAAATTCGCCGCTGGCATTCTCAATCAGAAGCATGCAGATTGACCTGACGGGAAGAGGTTGGCGGGTTTTTTTGCCGGGATAAGCCGCAATGGTATTGTGGTTGCGGGCGATACAGATCTCGGCCATGGGGCAGTTGGCGCAATCTGGTCGACTTCGAGTGCAGAGGGTCGCACCCAGATCCATTATCGCTTGCGTATAGTCTGCGACGCGGATCCTCGGGGTCAGACGTTCAGCAAGTGCCCAGAGCTGATTGGCGACCTGGGATTGCCCTGGCCAGCCTGGCACGGCAAAACAACGACTTAGTACGCGCTTGACATTGCCGTCCAGAATCGGTGCTCTGCCACCACAGGCAATGGCGACAATAGCGCCGGCGGTTGACCTGCCGATTCCGGGCAAAGCCATCAGCTGCTCCAGATCAGTAGGAAACTCGCCGTTGAATTCGGCTTTGATCCTGCGCGCCGTTTTGTGCAGGTTGCGGCCTCGAGCGTAATAACCGAGACCGGTCCAGAGATGCAAAACCTCGTCTGTGCTCCCGTCAGCAAGGCGGTCAAGGGTTGGAAAATTCGCCATGAATCGCTCGAAGTAGCCAACCACGGTGGCGACTTGAGTCTGTTGTAACATAATCTCAGACACCCAGACGCGGTAAGGATTTATCTGCTGCTGCCAAGGCAGGTGCTTGCGCCCGTGATGGTCAAACCAGTTGAGAAGTCTTGCGCTGAAATCATCGGTCATTTGTTAAATAGGCCTTTCAAAAGCTTTTTGGCCTTGTCGCGCAGTTCCGGTAGTTCCGACTTAAGCTTTTCTTGACCTTGGCGTTTCAGTTCCTGCTTGAGTAGGTTGGCGACCAGATCCTCGATAGCTTTTTTGCTGGGCTTGCACAAGCTGGCTGGGGAAGCATTGAGGGCGCCGGCACAATGTAATGGCCAATGTAACCCCGCCAGTGGCGGTTTGACGCTGAAGGGGCTGGTGTTGCTCTCCATAAGGCTGATATCCAGGGTGTAGTCCAGCCGGTTCTGCCAATAATTTATGCCGCCGCCACCAACAATTGTCAGAGTTTCTAGTTGAACATTGAGCTGCTGGTTGGCTTCGATCCCGTCATTGAGTGTCAAATTGCCCGTTAAGGACTCAAAGGGCATTCTGTCAGGCCAGTCTTCGATACCGGAGGACTGCCCCCGCAGGCCATCGACAATGCTTGCAATGTTTTTCACGGGACTAACATCCAGGCTCCCTTGTTTGATTCGAAAGCGGTTTGAACCGCTCAAGCTGTCGAGCACCTGGCTCAGCAATTGACCCTCGAACCGCAGACTCGAGTCCAGCTCCAAGCGACCTGTAATCCACTCGAGATCAGTCAGCTGGCTGATATCCATCTCGTTCACAGTGAGCGTTACGATGCTTTTCGGCATTGAGTCGATGGTTTTTTGTGCGGCTAATGTCAGTTTTACCTGGCCTGCATAGCCGCGAGCGGCTGCGTTTACCTGCAGTTGTTGAGAATTGTTGGTGACGGCGAAGTCCAGGTCGGTGAGTTCATAATCTTCATAGCGCAACCGGCCGACTCGCAATTTACCGTCTAGGCGGTATTGTTTCAGCAGGTCAAGGGGCAGAACCTGGCTATCCTTTGGCGGGGCGTCGCCCGTGCTGCTCGGGTCTGCGGCGAGTGCTAAAGGAAGATAATCGCTCAGTGTCAGGTTGTTCAGAGTCAAGTCAAAGCCGGCGAAGGTGGTATCACCCAGGTTTGCATTGATAGCACCATCGATGGCCATGGCATCGAGTTTAGCGCTGAGATCCGTGAGGTGGATGTCAGTAGGCGAGCCGTAAAAATCGGCGGTCAGTTCAAAAGTTTTCAGGACGTCAGGATTACGTGTTTCAACGGCGGGCAACTTTAGGGCAGTCAGCAGCGGTCTGATGGCAAAGGGTTGAATCAGCAGGTTGCCGGTGAAGATGGGGTTGGTATTCAACTGCGTGACTTGGAGGTTGAACCTGGCCGAAAGTGCCGCCAATCGAAGCTCGCTGTCGATCAGGTCGAGGGTACCCTGTTTCAAGTCAGCGACCCCGTTGAGGGTCAGATCGGTAGTAAGCTCGACCAAGTCTGGCAGTTGAGTTCTGCTATGAATTTGCAGCTGGGTGATCTCATAGCGATCAAGATTTTCATTAAATTGAATCTCGCCGCCACCCTGAACTGATGCAGCCCTGTGCGTCAGCTGATCCTCTGCAACCAGATCGAAGGCAATATGGGTCGCTTCGTCGGTGCGAACTGAACCGGTCGTCAGGGATTTAAGTTGCAGCAAATAGGCAGTGTTTGGCGCTCGGTATTGAAGCGTCGCGCGGCTGATGCTGATGCGACCGACATCGAACTTAACTCTCGATTTGTCCTTGGCACTGGTATCCGCCTCAGAGCGAATCGCTTCAGTTGGCTGCCAGTTGCCTTTGCCATTGCTGTCAACTTCGGCGTTGACGATAAGGCCATCAATAGTCAAGCCGTTGATGGCCAGCTCACCGCCGAACAACAGCGGTAGCAGCTTCAGATCGATCGCCGCCGTCTCCAGTGACAGCAGTCGCTGGTCTCGGCCAGCTGGGCGAACCTCGACGTCAGTGATCTGAATCGCGACCGGCGGCCAGTAACGCCAATTCACGTCCCCCTTGATGTCAAGCTCAAAACCTGTCGCCTGTCGTACGGTAGCCGTGAGTTGAGTTCGGTACAGTTCAGGACTGTCGAGTAGAATCAGGATGGCACCAAAAACCACGATGGGCATCAGGACGAGCAAACCGAGTAGAAATTTCATGCGGGCGCCTTCCATTGCTAAATGTCGTTTCAGTGCTGCTATCGCAGACGTCGAACAATGGTCGAACAACGAAGGAGGACAGGTACGATTCGCAGGCTGCGGTTCCTCAGTTTCGTTCTCGACGTTAGGGGCATTATGCCAGACTCTGCGGATCAGTGTTTAGATCTGTTGTTGTGGGGTCTGTGAAGTTGTTGTGGAGTCTGTGAATCGGCATGCATTGGCGCTTCTGTTGCGACGAATGGCAGATGAGTTTCATGGGGGCTCGCCCGGGTCAGCTTCACTGCGCGCCACGCCCCCCAATTGAGAGATGTGGCAGAGGGTCAAACAGGCGGTTTCGCTGACGCCAGATTATCTGATAATCTCCGTGAAAACTAACGAGGAGTATCTGATGTCTGACATAGGTAGTACTGCGAATCCCTTGCGGGTTGCCATTATTGGTGCGGGTCCAGCCGGTTTCTATACCATCAGTAACTTTCTCAAATACAAGGAGCTGAGTGTCGAGATAGATCTGTATGATCGCTTGCCGACGCCCTATGGTCTGGTCAGGGCGGGGGTTGCGCCGGATCACCAAAAAGATAAGTCGGTGACTCGAGCCTATGCCAAGAGTGCAGAACAGCCCAATGTGCGGTTTTATGGCAATGTTGAATACGGCAAGCATCTGCAGCTGGAGGATTTGCAGGCACATTATCACCAGGTGATCTTCACCAGTGGTGCGCCCACCGATCGTGATTTGGGTATTCCCGGCGAAGCACTTCAAGGTTGTCATTCAGCGACAGACTTCGTTGCGTGGTATAACGGTCATCCGGATTTTGCAGATCATCAATTTGATCTTAGTCAGGAGAGTGTTGCTATCGTCGGCGTTGGTAACGTCGCCATGGATGTCGCGCGTATCTTGTGCAAGTCCTATGCGGAGTTGGCAGAGACCGACATCGCGGACCATGCGTTGGCTGCGCTCAAGGAAAGCCGAGTCAAGCGGGTCTTCCTGCTCGGCCGCCGCGGTCCTGCTCAAGCGGCATTTACCCCGCCAGAGATTAAGGAGCTGGGTGAGTTAGAGGAGGCTGATGTGACGGTACCCGCTGACGAAGCGCGGGTTGATGCAATCAGTCAGCAGTACCTGGCAGACAATCCGGATAAAAACGTTGAGAAGAATATCGGTTTTATCACGGAATATAGTCAGCGAGTCATCACCGGTAAACGTAAATGCCTGACATTGAGGTTCCTGGTTTCTCCGACAGAAGTGATCGGTCACGAAGGACATGTGGCAGGCCTTAAGTTAGCGAAAAACGAAATCTATGCGACCGCAGAGGGTGATATTCGACCGAGGGCGACCGGGTCCGAAGAAGTCCTCGAAGCGGGTCTCGTATTTCGCTCGGTAGGGTATCAGGGCGTTCCGGTCGCAAAAATCCCATTCGATGAAAGGAAAGGTACCATTCGCAATATCGAGGGTCGAGTGGTCGACGAAGCTGGGCAGGCACTGACGGGCTTGTACACGGCGGGTTGGATTAAACGTGGTCCCACAGGGGTCATTGGTACGAACAAGACCTGTGCGCAGGAAACCGTAGCCCGTATGGTCGAGGACCTGGCGGCAGGTCGCTGCTTCAAGCCGGTGGCGCCAGATGTGGCTGCAGCGCGCGCGCTGGTGCAGGAACGCCAGCCCGAAATGGTGACTTATGCCGATTGGCAGAAAATAGATGCTGCCGAGATCGCCAAAGGAGAGGTGCAGCAACGGCCGCGGGTTAAATTCACTCGTATTCGTGACATGCTGGCAATACTCGGTAACTAGGGTCTCGGTAACTAGGGTCTCGGCAACTAGGATCGTGGCGGTGCTACCGCCACTCGGGTCTTGGCGTCATAATCGGATAGCGGCGTTCGAACTGGTCGAACAGTCCGCCGAGTTGCGCTAGCGCGCCCAGGTCTCCGTCAAGTCCCAAGGCACCGCTGCTAACCAGTGTCGAGGCCTCAGTCAGACCGAGCATCAGACGCTTGAAATCGAGCGCGCTGACTCTGATGGTGGCAGTCGGCTGGGGGTGCGACCTGTCAGGAAAGGCATGCAGCACCGAATTTTCAATCGTCAGCAAAGTTGTTTCGGCGTCGGTAAATACCAGGTTGATATGTAACACAAGGCCGTCAACCTTTTGACTGTTGAGTCGAACCGCTAACGTCTGAAACAGGTTTGCCAAAGGCATCGCCTTGGCCATACTTTCCGTCGCATCAAAACGTGAGCCACGAGGTAAGCCCTCGCGCAGCTCAAGCGCGCCACAGAGATAAAAGTTCCTCCAGGGTGCTGATTCTGACTGATAGCCCATCTGCTCCAGCGTGTCTGCCAGCAGTGCTCGGCCGGCGAGGTGTTCTGGTTCGGCCATCACCACATGGTTAAGCACTTCGGCGACAAAGCGATAATCGCCGCGTGCAAAATAGTCCTGTGCACGGGCGACGACGGCATCACTGCCGCCCATGAAGTCCAGATAGCGCTTGCCAGCCTCGACGGGTGGCAGCTGGTATAAATGGGCAGGGTTGCCGTCAAAAAAGCCGAGGTATTTCACATAAACAGCGCGAGTATTGTGGTGTACTGTGCCGTAATAGTCGCGGTTATAAAACTCTTTGCCGAGGCTGCTCGGCAGGGTCACCAGTTCTGCTATCTCTTCTTTGGTATAGCCGTGGTTGGCCATGCGCAGTGTCTGATCATGGATGTACTTGTACAGGTCTCGCTGTTTTTTCAGATATTTGACGGCGGCGGCTTGACCCCAAGTCGGCCAGTGATGGCTGGCAAACTGCACCTCTAATTTATCGCCAAACAGATCGATAGTTTCATTGATCTGGGCTGACCAGGCCAACGCATCGCGAACCTGCGCGCCCCGCGGCGTATAGACATTGTGCAGATGATGGGAGGTAATCTCCGACATGCACAGCGCCTTGAATTGGGGAAAATAGAACACCATCTCGGCGGGTGCCTCGGTGCCCATGGTCATTTGAAAGACGATCTCTATGCCGTCAATCGTTCGAGTTTCGCCGGTCTTGCTGATAATGTCGTTGGGGATCACAAAGCCAGTGCTACCCATGGATAAAGCAGCGCCCAAGCCGGTGGTGACAAATCCTACAGGCGATGGCTGCAGCAAATTGCCGTACATGTAGGTCGCTCGACGGCTCATGGCGTTGCCGGCGAGTACATTCTCGGCAAGACTTTCTTTGACGTAATCGACCGGAGCTAGCACTGCAATTTTACCCGACTCTACATCTGCCTGCTCGACGACACCCAACACGCCGGCAAAGTGATCGGCATGACTATGGGTGTGAATCACCGCGACGACCGGGCGCTCCCCTAACTGCTGGTTGGCAAGGGCCAACCCGGCCCGCGATGTTTCTGACGAGGTTAAAGGGTCAATAATGATCCAGCCTGTGTTGCCTTTAATGAGGGTCATATTCGCGATGTCGAATGAGCGAATCTGATAAATACCCTCGACCACTTCAAACAGACCATGGTGCTGAGCGTTAAGCTGTGCTTGCCGCCAGAGCGAGGGATTCACTGTGTCGGGTGCGTCGTCCTTTAGAAAACTGCAGGCTTCCAGGTCATAGGCCGGGCGCTTGAGACGATCGTGGGGAATGGTCATGGGACTCAGTGTCGCGATAAACCCGCGACTGGCGTCAGCAAAGCTCTGCTGGTCTGTAAAGTCCAACTGGGTATAGACGGCCTGATTCGCTCTAATCGTCGTGTTGCTAGCAGGTTTGGCCTGCTTGAGATCATCTGGCAGCGCTGAATAGGTCATGCTTATTTCCCGTGAGTAGTGGCTCTGTCAGCATAGCGGCTTCTCGAGTTCAGGCAAACAGGTTCAAGGTGAGAAATTCTGCGCCAGATGATACCTTCACTGCTTTGGAGTTAAATGAGAAAGTGTCTGCCGTGTTGTACTTGAGTTTACTGGCCGAGACCTTCACTGTCACTGGCCCGATTTTTGTACTGGTCTTGCTGGGTCTGATCCTGAAGCGCCTGGACTTTATCGACGATCAGTTCGTTGTGGTGTCTTCGCGTCTGGTGTTCTCCCTGTGTCTGCCGGTGTTGTTGTTTACGACGATTAGTGACATAGATTTGGCTTCTACGCTCGCACTGAATCTGCTGAGTTTCAGTGGGTTTGGCGCCGCATTGACCTTCGCGATCAGTTGGCTGGTAGCGATCCTGCTGGTTCAGCCCAGGATTGACCGCGGCGTATTTGTGCAGGCGAGCTTTCGCAGCAATCTGGGCGTCGTCGGTCTGGCGCTCTGTGCGAATGCCTATGGCACCGAAGGCCTGGTGCTGGCTTCGCTGCTGATGGCGGTCATGACCATCGTCTACAATATTCTGAGTGTTGTAGTCCTGAGTTATTACAATGCGGCTAGAGCAATTTCCTGGCGTGGAGTTCTGTTTGACATAGCAACAAATCCGTTAATTGTAGCCATTCTCCTGGCTCTGATCGTCAGTGGTCTGCGGCTGCCGATTCCGCTGGTTTTGGAACGCACCGGCGCTTATCTGGGTAGTCTGGCGCTGCCGCTGGCGCTCCTAGGTACGGGTGCGAGCATGAATCTCAGGGCGTTGCGCCACTCATCCAGCGTAACTCTGCTCTGTATCTTGCTAAAAACCCTGCTGTTGCCGTTACTGATCACTTGGCTGGCCTGGCTGCTGGGCTATCGAGACCTGACGCTGGGTGTTTTGTTTTTGCTATTTATGAGCCCCACGGCGACCGCGAGCTTTATTATGGTCAAGTCTATGGGCGGTAATGATGCGTTAGCCGCAAATCTGATCATGACTACAACGCTGGTCTCTTTGGTGACCGGCAGCCTTGGCCTGTTCTTGTTGCGGGTTCTGGCGCTGGCCTGAGAATGCTGCCAAGCGCTCAGTGTCGAGCGATAGGTTTAATCCTGAGTAATAGGTTTAACCCTGAGTAATTGTGGTTGAACTTGGCGGGCGTTCAGGTGAGACTGGCGCTGGCGAATTCGTAGATTTGATCAATTGCTTGAGGAGTAGACAATGACAGTAAAAGTAGGTGACAAGGTCCCAGCCGCTACCATGAAGATGATGGGTGAAAAGGGTCCGCGGGATATCACGACAGCCGAGCTGTTTGATGGCAAGAAAGTCGTATTGTTTGCAGTGCCGGGCGCCTTCACGCCGACTTGTAGCGCGGCGCATTTGCCGGGCTTCGTGGTCAATGCCGACAAGATCAAAGCCAAGGGTGTTGATGCTATCGTCTGTGTCTCAGTCAATGACGCATTTGTCATGGACGCTTGGGCAAAAGATAAGAATGCGGAAGAAATTCTGATGGTCGGTGACGGCAATGGAGACTTCACCGAGGCGATGGGTTTAGTGTTGGATGGTTCCGGTTTTGGGCTTGGCAAGCGCTCGCAGCGTTACGCCATGATTGTCGAAGATGGTGTGATTACAACCCTGAACGTCGAGAAAGGCCCGACTTTTGAACTGAGCTCAGCAGAAAAAATTCTCGAGGCCCTATAGTCAGAGAACAGTAGTCAGAGAACAGTTGTCAGAGAACAGTAGTTCGAGAAGGGTAATTTGAGAAGGGTAATTCGAGCTGTCAGGTTGACAAGAATAGCGCGAAAAAACAGCAGTGAAGGCGCTGGACCTTAAAGATTGACCAGCTCGCGCAGAATACTTGAATAGGATTGGTCGGCGCTAGCCGCCGCCAGCTACAATGCCCGGATTGCAATCGCAGACGGGCATTTTTTTTGGAGTTACTTATCGAACCCTGGGTGCTGTGGACCCTCCTTGCTGCGGTGATGCAGTCAGTGCGAACTGCCGGCCAAAAGGTGCTGGTAGCAGATATCTCAGCAGTTTCAGCAACTCTGGTCCGCTATCTTTTTGGCTTGCCTTTTGCGCTCCTCTATCTCGGCTGGCTTTCCAGTCGGCGGCAGTGGCAGTTACCTGAGCTCAATCTGGATTTCCTGGTGTGTGGACTGCTGGCCGGGATTATGCAGATTATCGCGACGGTTCTTCTGATTCAGTTATTTACGTTAAGAAATTTCGCTGTAGGTAGTACCTTCGTTCGAACGGAGATAGTGCTGACGGCACTAATCGGATTTTGGTGGTTCGATGAGCGGGTCTCGCTGTTTGGCTGGTTCGCCATCCTGGTATGCGTCGGTGGGCTGATGTTGATCAGCCTCGCAAAAACCGGATTAATCAACAGCCTGTGGAACCGCGCAGCAGTCTATGGTCTGGGTTCCGGTCTGTGCTTTGCGTTGACCTCGCTGTTGCTGCGCAGAGCGAGTTTGTCTCTAGAATTAGACGACCCTATGTTCAGCGCTGCTGTAACGCTGGTATACATGGTTGTGCTGCAAACCCTGCTGACGGTGCTCTGGGTTGGCGCGCGACAGCCCCAGGAATTTACCGTGATAGCTCATAAATGGCGGCCCTGTCTGTTTGTTGGTGCCTCGGCAGTGGCCGGATCTATTGGATGGTTTACTGCGATGACGCTCGAATTGGCAGCCTATGTGAAGACTCTGGGGCAGATCGAGTTTCTTATCAGCCTGTTGATCGCAGTGTATCTCTTCAAGGAGAGACCTTCGCGGTTAGAGTTGCTGGGCATGTTGCTGATTGTCGGTGGCGCCGTGGGCATACTGCTGGCCTGACCAGCCTCAGGTCAGCAGTGAAGAACAACGTTCGAGCTCAAGCGCAGACGCAATAACAGGTTCGGCAGTGGGCCAGTGTCGAGCCTCAGCGGAACTTTTCTACGAGGAGCGTCAATTCGTCAAGGCGAGTGAGCACCTGGTCTGGGGTACCCTGGGGTAGCCCAAAAATCAGCTCGGTAAATCCCTGATCAATCCTGCCGGCCAACTGGTCTGGATCAGTAGGCGCGCCAAATAAGGCGAGCGTGACTGAGTCGAATGCCCGGCCGCGTTTGTCGCAGGCTGCCCTCAGATTTTCCATACCGCCATGACCGGCACCGCCAATAGGCATCCAGCCGTCGCAATATTCAGCGACTCGATCGAATACCCATTTTGAATTAGCACCCATCCATACAGGTGGGCCGCCGGCCTGAACGGGCTTAGGCCAGGACCAGATAGGGTCGAAGTTGACGAACTCGCCGTGATACTCGGCCTCATCCTGAGTCCAAATCGCTCTCATCGCCAGAATCTTGTCGCGAACAATTTTCCAGCGGTGTTGGTAGCTGGCCCCATGATTTGCCATCTCCTCTACGTTCCAGCCGGCGCCAATGCCAAGTACAAACCGACCCTGTGACAGCACATCGAGGGAGGCGCACTCTTTAGCCAAAATAATCGGATCCCGTTCGATGACGAGGCAAATGCCGGTTCCCAGTTTGATTCGGCGGGTCACAGCGGCGGCGGCTGCCAGCGCGGTAAAAGGGTCATGGGTTCGCCAGTACCACTCGGGAAGTGCTGTACCGCCTGGGAACGGCGTTGTGCGGGCGACCGGAATATGGGTGTGCTCGGGGAAAAACAGAGAATCCAGCCCCCGCTCCTCAACAGCTTGAGCAAGCGCAATGGGCTGAAGCGTTTGGTCGGTAGGAAAAATTTGGACGCCAAAGTTAGCCATGCGGGTGGTCCTTGAGAAGAATAAAAGCCAGTCTACTCCGGATTTTATTAGGGGCCAATGGCCGTGAGCCGGGGGTTTGTTGCAAGCTGGTTACTGACAGGCGCTGGCTCACTGGTCTCAAGCCGGGCTGCGAGAGGAGTCTTCGGTGTCACTCGTCGCGCAGCGCGTCAATGAGATCCTGGTGCTGTTGCCAAATATGGTCTTTGAGTCTTTCGCGAGCGCGGAAAGCGGTTCGATCGAAATGTACAGGGCTCAGTGCCAACGCTTCGCACACTACCGACTTGGTCTCCTCAAGCAGATAGGATCGGCGGAGTATCTCTCGGTCTCTTTCAACCCTCATTGTTCCAACCAAGTCGAACAGTAAGTGCCGTCTCTCTCCGTCCAAAATGCTTTGTTGGGTATCAACCGAATCCACCTGTTCCTGCAACTCATCAAAGCATCCACTCCGATTAATCCATTGCCGCAGCCAGCTAAAATAAGTGAACTTAGTCGTCTGATAGACAAAACTGTCAAGCGATTCAGGTTGATTGATGCCAGTGTCTCGAAGCCGTAGCAAAATCGTCAGCAGCGTATCGTGAGTAATATCCTCGGCGCGCCAAGTATCGCGGGTGTAATGCAACACTTGGCGTTTAACCCTTGCGTAGTAACGATGCAGGAGTTCCTTCTCCAGGGACCTATCACCTTTTCGAATACCAGCCACCAGCGAGGTAGAACAGATTCCAGCTGAGTTCCTCTGGCGGTGTGAGAGAGTGGCTGAGCAGCCAGGGGCCTGGCGAAGCCCTGCTGAGTTTGAATCTACTGAGTTTGAATCTGTTGATATCTGGCTGGTCATCGAATCCTATTGGTCACGGAGGTGCTGAACATTATTTAGACAGTTTTGTTATCACAGGACAATCAGCCAAAAGTTTAGATCTTGCCTGTATTGCCTAAACCTTTGGCTTGATCGAACGCTAAAGCCTAGTCTTTTATTGATCTGTTGCAGTCGAGAGCCAGGGATAAGCGCTTATGCTAAAAACCCTGCAAGATGAAATTCATGATGCGTAGTCTGATCTGGCCTCTTAGTGATGCGTTGGAAGGCTGTGCAGGTCTCGTCTTCGATAACGCTTTGCTAGGACATTATCAACTATGCCAATACAGCTATGCCAAAGTTGACATTTTATGGCGCTGCCCAGGAGGTGACCGGGTCCTGTCATCTGCTTGAATCCAAGGGTGAGTACGGGTTTCTACTGGACTGTGGCCTGCATCAAGGGGGCGACGATATTCGGCGCATCCGATCAGAAAAATTCAAGTTTGCCCCGGCCAAGCTGGACGCTGTCATTCTCTCTCACGCGCACCTAGATCATTCTGGATTATTGCCAAAGCTGGTGCGTCAGGGATTTGCGGGTGCAATCTTCTGCGCAGCAGCCACCGTGGATCTTTTGGCGATTCTGTTGCGGGATGCCCACGGCTTGTATCGGCGGGATCTTGACCAGGAAAATTTGCGCCGGGCTCGACGGGGTCAAAAACCTGTTGAACCAAGCTATGACGAGCGTGATGTTGACCGAGTGTTAGCGCTGTGCGTGGCGACAGAATACGGCCAAAGGTTATCGCTGAACAAATCGGTCACTCTGACGTTTCATGATGCGGGACATATACTGGGTTCGGCCATCGTTGAGCTCATAGTCGTCGAGGCGGGTAAGACAAAAACGTTGGTTTTTTCGGGCGACCTTGGCAATAGTGACTCGGTGTTAATGCGATCCCCTGTGAGTCTTGCAACGGCAGACCTGGTGCTGATGGAAGGTACCTATGGTAACCGCGATCATCGTTCCATGGCGGCGACGATTGAGCAATTCACTCAAATTCTCGCAGAGACCTGGGCGCGGCGTGGCAATGTCTTGATTCCCTCTTTTGCAGTGGGGCGAACCCAAGAGATTCTGTTTTATCTCGGTCGCCTCCACCGCGAGGGTAAGCTCGACAACTGGCGAGTCTATCTCGATAGCCCCATGGCAATTGCGGTGACCGGCGTCTACAACCAATGGTTGGCGTTGTTGGACCAAGCGGACATCAGGGAGCTCAGAGAGGCAGATCGAGAATCCTTTCAAAGGTTTCTGCCAAGTTTGATCCTGAGTCAATCCAGCGAGGACTCGATGGCGATTAACAAGGTGTCGTCAGGCGCAATCATCATTGCGGGTAGTGGCATGTGTACGGGTGGACGCATACGTCATCATCTCAAGCATCGAGTCTGGCAGGAGCGAAACACACTCATTTTTATCGGCTATCAAGCCCAGGGCACACTAGGGCGACTCATTGTCGATGGCGCCTCTCGGATCAAACTCTACAAGGATGAATATGTCGTTAAGGCGCGCGTAGAAACCCTTGGCGGGTTTTCTGCGCATGCAGGGCAAAGCCAATTAATGACCTGGTATAAGGGATTTCATCAGCGACCAGGGCTAGTCCTGGTGCACGGTGAGCTCGAGGCACTGCAAGCACTGGCGACTCGAGTAGCAGAAGAATGCGCGATCGACGCCCTGATACCTGCAACTGGAGAGTCTATCGTCTGGTAGCTCTTCTGGTTGTAATTCTTCATTTAAATCCCGGTATAGTTTGCCTCGGCCAAGGAGGAAGTGGTTCTAGGGTCCAGCCAAGACGGGAGGATCTAGTGGAATCCTGGAAGGCATCAGCTACCCATGAACTCTTCAATTGAAAGCTGCTTTATCGAGCGCTTTTATCGAGAACCTCTCTATGATCTTTTATCGAGAACCTCTCTATGAAGAGCTTTTCTATGAAGAGCTTTTCTATGTTAGAGCTTTTCTATGTTAGAGCTTCTCTATCTAGCGTTTTCGGTACCCATCGCATCAGGCTAAAACAGCTGGGATTTCTGGCCTTCCCATCCGCCCGCATAGTTCACTTAACGACTTGCCACCTGTTGTGCTCGCACAGCAAGCAGCATAATTCGAAAGCTCTCATCGAAGAGGATGGCATTGATGATGATTAAAGCGCATAGTGGCCGGTGAACAAGAGTCGAGTGCTAAAATCAGTCTCGTTGGTGGTGGTTGAGCTTGAGTTAAATTTGGTTAAGTCCAGTCCAAGCCCTTCGAAGAGTGCGCTTTTTTTATGGAAGAAATGGGTTGATGTAGTGGGGATTTTATGAGGCTAGGAAAAATAATAACAAAACACGCGTCTAGGCAGAGTATCCAGGCGTTCAAGTTCCTGCTTGTCACTCTGCTGTGTCTGTCTAGCGCCGCGCGGGCACAATCCTTGAGTGGTGCGCTGGAGTCACTGGAAGCCCAAGGTCAAGGGCAATTTATGAACAGTTTTAACGACATGTCACTGGTGATCAACCGAGCCCTTGGTGGGTTGGAAGTGGGTACGCCAAGAGTTGAAGTTGATGGTCGTTCAGGTGTCGTCGCGCTTCCAACCAACCTGATGGGCATGCCCGGCGAACTGATATTTGTTGCGGATGATAACCAGGGTGCAGGTGGCCATTTTCTTGCCTTTATGCCTGCCGCTGAGTTCAAATTCAGCGACTTCGTGGGTGGTACTGGTGATCAGAATTTTGACACGGCTCTGAGCACCTTGGACTCGATAAAGTTTGATGATGCGCTGCTGGTCTTTGCAAATTCAGCGGTGAACTTTAATCTAGCGGCTCTCGATAATGGTCTGGCCACGCAACTCGAATTGGATCGTTTCACGACCAATGGTAATCTGGTCGACCCGGGTGGCGTGTCGATATTCGGTAACTTTGATGTAGGCGCCTCAAAATTTCTGTCCTTGGCATTTGAAGTCGTCGGTTTTAGCGAGCCCAGCGTGCTGGGACGAACCTCCGTTCAGTGGACTCTTGCCAATGCACTTGGAACGCTGGTGGGCAGCGGGGCTCGAGACATACCTGAACTCTCAATGGCAATAAACCTGCCCGGCTTTAATCCGAAATTTTTTGGTGCCCTGGATCTGAATCGCGAATTCTATTTCACCTTCGGCGCGATGCTCGCGTTTGACCCATTTAAGGGGACTTATGCGACAACTGTCTCGATGGCGAGCGCCGTGGATATGCCTATTGGTAATGATGTTCTCGCAACGACTCTGGCTTTGGCAAGCACCTATGCTGTGAGTCCTGCCAGCGTATCCACCACAACCAGCATCGGCATGAGCCTAGCGGATGCCGATGGTTGGGAGGATGCATTTGGTTGGGGTTTTCTGACAATCAATGATTTCAAAATCGAGCTAGCCCAGAAGACCGCCAGCGTGCCACCTTCGTCGGTCACTAGCGTCAAGATGGGAGGCTCTGTGCTCCTTGGCTCGAAAGAAGTGACAGCCAGCTCTGCCGCGGCACTTGGGCCGGTAATAGTGCCGACCATGGTCTCACTGGCCGTTAACGATGGGCCGGATGAGATCGGCTCAATCGCGCTGTCTGATCTGATGTCACTGTTTGAAGCCATGACAAAGCAGAAAATGCCGGCGTTTCCTGACATGGCTGTCACAGGAATCGCGGTAGGAGAGGGACCTTCAATCCGTTTGGCACCCGCGCTGCTAGAGGTTCAGGGTAAAATGACAATATTCGGGCAGAACGTCCTGACGATTGAACGTGGTGATTTTGATCCCGCCACGGGAGTCGATTTGTACGGCTACAGCGATACCTTAGACCTGGGTCCGTTACCATTCCCATCTGGCGAGTTCAAGGTGCTCCTGAAGATCAGCCCGAGTGGAATTGTCGGTCCTGATATTGTCCTGACTGCTAAGGGTGATATGTTTGGCGCATCTACTCAGTCGTTAGTGCTCAGCACCGATGGTTACAAGGTAGTATCCTCTTACGACTTGGGCGGGCTCTTCAATGGGTCTTATGAATATGGCGTCAGCGGTTTGCCGCAGAATGCTAACCTCAGCGCTCTGCAGGACATGGAAGCCGTTTTCTCTGCAAGTATGGCGTCAGATGTATCTGGGTGGATCAACTCATCGGGCAAGGACGCTGTTCAATCGAGTTTCAGTGGCCTGTTTGACCTCATTGAGCAATCAACTCAAGCGCTTGCAAACGCGAATGCTGAGGTCGAGGACTTGACATCGAATATCAGTACCCTGCAGGCAAAAATTTCGACATTGAATAATGCGAAAGAATCCTGTAACCAGAATACGACTCGCAGGGATTGCGTGTCATGGCAGGATCCTTACTGCAAAAGTAAATGGAGGGGCAACTGCGTCAAGTGGGGCTGGAAGAATCAGCAATCCTGTAACAATGTGACCGTACCCGACCCAGGGGCGAGGGCAGTTTGTACCGGCCGTAACGTAACGCGAACAGCAGAGGTAGTGGCATTGGAGGCTGAGAAAGCGAGCTTAGCAGCGTTGAAAGTGACCGCAAAAGCCGCGCTTGATGCTGCGGAGGCAGCCAATGGCCCCATGCGTCAGGCCCAGGTAGTGATCGACGACCTTCTGGGCGGCCTGGCCGCACCCGAAGTCTTCAGTATCCAATCGGCGTCAATCACGGGCGCTTTGAGCACTGCCGTCGCAACCGGTGGCGGCGACGAGTCTGCGCTGGATGCTGGCATTGTCTATACCGTCGCTGATGGTCAGGAAAAAACAGCGACGATCCGTTTTTCTCTGATGGATGCGGCCTATACGGCGAAGCAAATGTCCGTACTACTGGCAGACGCCTTTGTAGCGAGTTTGGAAAGCCAGTTAGGCGATGACCCGGCCACCCAAGTCATAGTTGATCGCGCCAAGGAAACGCTGGAAAATCTTAAGTAATGTCAGTGTGAAATCATACTCAATAAATCACGCCAGATATCGCTGATGTCTGGCAGAAGAGGAAATCTTTAAAAATGAATCAGTTATCAAAAATATTCCCATTGCTCGTGATGAGCAGCCTCCTGTTAAAGGCAAGTATCGGCATTGCTGATGACAACGAGCGCGGAACTACAGCGCCAGACCTGGATGCGACCATGGTCCTAGTAGCTGAAGCTCAGGTCCTTGCGGCGGATTCACTGCAGCAAGCTCAGGCCCTTGCGGCGGATTCATTTCAGCAAGCACAGGATGCCATGTCTATGGGTGAGTCTAGTCTGGACTCGGCAGCCTATGGTGTTATCGTTCGGTCCCTTGGATCATTCGTTGAACTAGGCGTCCTGGATCTAACGAGTGAAGAAGAACTGCCTGACCTGGCTGAAATTGCCCAGAACCCAGATTACAGAGCATGGGCGGAAGCACAATCAATCGAGGATCCGCTGGGTTATTTGCAAGCCATCGCAAGGTTAGAAATGCTCTATTTTGTGTATTCCGGCACGCTAACGGATGATTCAGATGGAATAGGTGAAGCAAACCTGGAGCAGCTAATTGAAGAGGAAAACATGGAGCTTGAAGCGACGGTGGCAAGTTTGCAGGAATCGTTGGTAGGCAGCGACGAATTGATCGAATCGCTCGAGGGGTTAACAGTCGACCAGCTAGTAGCGACGGAGATTCAATTAGAAGCTATGCAGGCCATTGAAGAGATCGAACAGTCGGCAATCGAAGTTGAGACGCTGACTGCCAGTCTGATCGAGGCTAATAGTCTCATGGAAGCGTCAGCCGAGGTCTTCGAGCATGAAATGGAATCCTTGTCGAACAACCTGTTGGGTTTGTTCAGCGCTGAAGAGATCAAGCTTATTGAAGAAAATCATGAAGGCTACTCACAGGTTCGTGACGCCGCGGGCTTGAATAGCTTTTGATAGCCTTTTGAACAACTAAGGCGGCCGACAGGCCAAAGGTCTTGAGCAATTATATTGACGGCAACCTTCGTTTCGAAACAAGCGGAGGTTGTCGAGTTTTATCTAGGGTCGCAGGAGCGATTCAAAAAGTGCGCAATCAAGTTTTCGAACCGAAGTATCTGTAGCTAGCGTTCGAGGAGCCTGAAACCACCCAGTCGCCTCGATTGGATAGCCCCTTAAACGCCGTTCATCACGTCTTCAGCTGTGGCCCCTGTGAGGTATCAATAGGCTTAGTATCAATAGGCTTAGTATCAATAGGATTGTTCTCAATATAGTCTCTGACGATTTTCCAGGCATCGTCGGCTGACTCGACGAATTGGATCAAGTCTTTGTCTGCTGGGCTGATCATGCCCTCCTCGACGAGGAGGTCAAAGTTCAGCAGTGATTCCCAATAGTGTCGATCGAAGGCGATGATGGGTAGCGGTTTTATCTTATTGGTTTGTATGAGTGTCAAGGTTTCAAACAGCTCATCAAGAGTGCCGAATCCGCCAGGAAACACAATCAGAGCCTGGGCGCGCAGTAAGAAGTGCATCTTACGGATCGCGAAGTAGTGAAACTGGAAACACAGCGAAGGCGTGATGTAGCTGTTGGGCTTCTGTTCATGGGGTAGGGTGATGTTCAACCCGATCGATTCACCGCCGGCGTCGTTTGCGCCTCGATTTGCGGCCTCCATGATGCCCGGGCCTCCCCCGGTAATGATGTGCAATCTGGGCAGATTATGGACGCAGGACTCGCGTGTGATTTTTTCGGCCAACAATCGCGCTTCGTTGTAATAACGAACGCGTTTGGCGCTGTTCAATGCTTGGCGTTGCTCTGTCAGGAGATGTGTATTGGTGGGGTTGTTCGCTAATCGCTCTTGAATGTCTTGTAACTTCTCAGCCGCCAACTCAGGCGACAAAATCCGTGCACTGCCAAAGATTACGATCGTATGGCTGATATTATGTTCTATTAGCGTCAATTCTGGTTTTGAGAGCTCCAGCAAAAGCCGCACAGGTCGCATGTCATCGGAGAGGATGAAGTCCTCATCGGCATAGGCCAGGCGATAAGAAGGTGAGGTCGACTGGGGCGTGGCTAGATGGGTTTCGCGAGTATGCCTGACGTCTTCGCCGGCGCTGGGAAAGGGCTTTCTGGGTTTCGTCGAATCAGTCAAGGGTATGCCCTCTGGGTAGCCTAGTGGTTTGTAGACTTTCGTCTTTACCCTGTGTGGGTAACGCCTTCAGGGATCTTCGCGCCAGATGTCTGAGTTTTGTCGAGCAGCTTGCGGTTTGCTACTGGCGGTTTAAAGAGCTTAGTCAATCGATTAGCCGTTGAGAACTCAGGGGCGACCAGCTGTTAGGCTGCGGTGATGCGTAGCGGTCAGGTGAGATGCGCAACCGCTTGTCATTCGCCTCGCAATAATGGTTCACTTTGGGTTCTGTCATTGACAGTGAGTAAGCAGCAGCAAGGTGGCAATGCTGGCAAATTGCGGGCATGCTGTATGAATCAGAGGTTAGCCCCTGATCGAGTGGCCATGCCGGGCTTAGAGGCCCAAAGTGGCAGCCTCGATGTGATTGTCTCAGCTGGAAGACGCCAGTGGTCTGGGGGCTTCAAATTAACCTATTCTAAATGAAATGGATCTATCATGAGTTATACCTGCTTTGATGTCAGTATTGACAATGACATTGCCCACATTCGTCTGAATCGCCCTGAAAAGCGTAACAGCATGAATACCGAATTCTGGGATGAATTGCCTGAGATCGTGAATGACATTGACGACAACAGCAAGGCGCGGGTGCTAGTCATTTCCTCGACGGGCCCCCATTTCAGCTCTGGTTTAGATATAAGCAGTGTCGTCTCAGCTGATAGTCAGCCGAGCGTTGCTGACGCGAAGCAGCGTCGCAGTCATGGCGAAAGTTTCTATCGTATGGCAAAACGAATGCAAAATACCTTCAGTTGCCTCGAAGATTGCCGAATACCGGTACTGGCGGCGATTCAGGGTGGCTGTATCGGGGGCGGTATGGACTTTGTCACCGCCTGCGATATCCGATATGCGACGGAGGACGCGTTTTTTACCGTTTACGAGGTGAAAATCGGGATGACTGCTGATGTTGGTACTTTTCCTCGGTTGGTGAAGCTCATACCAGAGGGTGTTGTGCGTGAACTGGCCTATACGGGGCGCCGCATGTTCGCCGCTGAAGCCTGTCAGGTCGGTCTCGTTAACCGCGTATTTGTCGACCAGGAAGCCCTGCTTGAGGGTGTGTTGAGCGTCGCTCGGGAAATTGCTGCCAATGCTCCGCTGGCAGTGTACGGCTCAAAGCGCATGATCAACTATTCTCGAGATCATTCCACAGCAGACAGTCTGGATTATATCAGTATTTGGAATGCCAGTTTTCTGCAGACGGACGAGATGGCGGAAGCCATCAGTGCCAACAAAGAAAAGCGTGCGGGTGACTTTGCCGCACTACCAAAGAAGAGGCGTTGAGCATGGTCGTGGGTGTCTGGCAGCCGGCAAAGGTCGATTCTGAGGCAGGCGTAAGCCTTACAGATCTTCATTTCTATACCACGCTATCTAACGAGGCGCTGGCGAATTTGGCGACATGTCTTAGCGAAGCTCAAGTCAGACGTGATGGCCGTTTGATGCGACTCGAAGAGGCGCCCTGGCAGGTGGCAACCGCGCTCAGTGATGATGAACTGATCAGCCTGGTGCGGTTTTTCACTCTCGCAGAACGGCAGTTGCCCGGCTGGGATGGGGGTAAGCAGTCACCGGTCATTTATTTGGTTCGAATGCTCAAGCAGCGTGGCGCCTTCTCAGCGTCTCTGCGACTCTGGGTCAAGGCCAATACCGAGAACCGCTACCTGCCCAATGGCGCACTGCTGTAAATACCGTATAATGCCTCGTTTTCGGCGAAAGGCGAGTAGGTATGGCAGCGACAGAGCGCAAGGCACAAGTAGATCGAGACACGCTCGAAACGCAGATCAGCGTCAGTATTAACCTGGATGGCACCGGCGTGTCGAGCTTCGACACAGGCTTACCATTTCTTGAGCATATGCTTGACCAAATTGCGCGTCACGGGCTGATTGATATCCAGATCAATGCGCGAGGTGATCTTCACATTGACGCGCACCACACAGTTGAAGATATAGGTATCACGCTTGGTCAGGCATTCTATCAGGCCATGGGCGATAAGCGCGGTATACGTCGCTATGGGCATGCCTATGTGCCGCTTGACGAAGCCTTATCCCGGGTGGTGGTTGATTTCTCTGGACGACCTGGTCTGGAGTACCACGTCGACTTTACTCGAGCCAGTGTGGGTAACTTCGATGTCGACCTGTTTCGAGAGTTCTTTCACGGATTTGTCAATCACGGGAACCTGACGCTGCATATTGATAATCTTCGCGGCGAAAATACCCACCACCAGATTGAAACAATTTTTAAGGCTTTCGGTCGGTCCTTGCGCATGGCGCTGGAGAGGGATCCGCGAATGGGTGACACCATGCCTTCGACAAAAGGAACCCTGTAGTGGATATTATCCCAGCAATTGATTTTAAAGATGGCAAGGTGGTTAACCTCAGACAGGGGCGCCTGGAAGAGTCGACTGTCTATTCTGATGATCCGGTGGGGATGGCTGATTATTGGGTCAAGCAGGGTGCGCGGCGCCTGCATCTGGTCGATCTTGATGGGGCATTTGAGGGTTATCCCGTTAACCATGCGCTCATTGCGATGATCGCGGCTAATCATCCGCAGTTGACTATTCAGTTGGGCGGCGGTATTCGTAGTCCTGAAGTGATCGAGTCCTATCTGAATGCGGGTGTGGATTATGTCATTATCGGCACTAAAGCCGTCGAAGAGCCTGAGTTTGTGGGCGCCATGTGTCAAAGGTTTTCGGGCCATATTATGGTTGGGCTGGATGGTCTGCATGGAATGGTCGCGAAAAATGGTTGGAAAGAGGTGACCGATATCTCGGTGAAGAGTCTTGCCCTGCTATTTGAAAGCGATGGCATTGAGTCCATTATCTATACGGATATCGGCAAGGACGGCATGATGGGCGGTGTCAATCTGCGAGCGACCAAGGATCTTGCAGAGTCCGTCTCTGTACCTATTATCGCCTCAGGCGGTGTCACTGACATGCGGGATATTCTGGCGCTGCTGGAAGTCGGTGAGAAAATTAATGGTGGTATCGCCGGCGTGATTACCGGCCGAGCGATCTATGAGGGTACCTTGAACCTGGCGGAGGCCATTGCTGTTGCCAATAAGCCGCGTTAAGAATGCTGCGCTTATTCAACGGCGCTGAAGTTGGCGGATCGAGTGCCCAGAGCGCCACGCAGGTTCTGTGCATGCTGCCGCTTGAGAAGCGCTGAGACTGAAATCACCTCTACGGCTTGCTGAGCCAATTCGGGTATGGCTTGGGTCAAGTAATCCAACGTCGCCGGATAAGGGTGAGCAATAGCGATGCCGGTGCCGTCCCTGTGGGCTTTCGCCAAGAGGGCCTTAAATGCTTCATCAATACTGGTAAATGTCTGGTCATTGTCAAGAAACACATCTCGACTGGATGCCTGAAGGTGACGTGCCTTGGCGACATTCAGAGCGACAGTATTAGCGGTGGTTCTTGAGTCAATAAAGTAAAGCTGGCGCTGTTTAAGCTCAGCCATCAGCCAGTTCATCTGCTGATTCTGTTGCGTCAGCTGGCTGCCCATGTGGTTGTTGACGCCCTTCAGATGCGGAACCTGCTGAATGGCCCGATCAAGGGTTCGGTAGAATTCCTGTTCAGTTAAATGCGGAGTTAAACCGCCCGGCCCAAGGGGTTTTTCCCCAAGGTTGGCCATGGGCATATGCAGCATGACCTCTTTACCACCCTGATGGGCCATCTCAGCAAGCACTCGAGCATACTCGGTATGGGGCAGGATGGAATAGGTCAGCATAGCCGGCAATTCAATCGCCCGTTCTCCGCGGTGCAAATGGTGACCCATGTCATCGATGATAATAGCGATGTAGGCGGTGGAGTCCTGTCTCTCCTGCGCCAACAGGCTGCCGCTAAACAGCAACGAGAACATTAACAACGATTGAAGCCAGCTGGACACGGAATGACTTATCCTTGAGGTGACTGGGTTCTGGTCGCCAGGATATTGATACCCTTGAGCAGGACCAACGCCTCGTGCAACTGATAGTCTTTCGTTGCCAACACAGAGTCATTGACATCCGCTGACGTGGATTCAGGGTGTTCACCATTGGGCAGGTGCCCCGGCAGGTCTTTTTCTTTGATGCTGAACTGGTTGGGTTTTGCCGGTGTGATCGTGGATGGGTCTATCCAAATATCAGGGACTATGCCCTCGGCCTGAATGGATCGGCCATTGGGTGTGTAGTACAGCGCCGTAGTGAGCTTGATGGCTTTTTCATTATTCAGTGGCAGAATGGTCTGGACTGAGCCCTTGCCGAAGGTCCTGGTGCCCATAATAATCGCTCGGTGGTGATCCTGGAGCGCGCCGGCAACAATTTCCGAGGCGGATGCTGTGCCCTCATTCACCAGAACGACAATGGGTATGCCCGCTATAGCATCAGGAGAGGTTGCGCTGAAGCGCAGGTCTGCATTGGGCAGACGACCCGCCGTATAGACAATCAGGCCGTCATCCATGAAGACATTCGAGACCGCCACGGCAGACTGTAAGATGCCGCCAGGATTATTGCGTAGATCCAGGACAAGGCCCAACAGCTCGCCTTCAGTCTTCAGTTGGCTGACGGCGTCCTCGACTTCGGTGCCCGTATGGCTCTGAAACTGCGCGATTCGAATATAGCCATAGCCAGCTTCCAGGAGCCTTTGGCGAACACTGGCAACGGCGATCACCTCGCGTGTCAGGCTGATTTCAAAAGGCTGGGCCTTGCCGTCTCTTATCAGAGTGAGTCTGACTGTGCTGCCAGGCTCGCCGCGCATCGCCTCGATCGCTTCGCCAAGGCTCATGCCTTTGATAGGCTGGTCATTAAGTTGAATGATCATGTCACCTGGTTGAACGCCGGCCCTTTCAGCTGGCGTGCCATCCATGGGAGCGATAATGCGAACAAATCCATCCTCCATGCTGACCTCGAGGCCGACGCCCCCATAATTACCCGTCGTGTCTTCCTGCAACTCTGAAAAAGATTCACGATCCAGATAGGCGGAATGTGGGTCAAGCTGTGACAGCATGCCTTTGATCGCATTCTCCAGCAAAGTGCGATCGTCGATCTCTTCAACATAGGCGCTACTGACACGATCAAAGGCCTCTGCAAAAACCCGCAATTCGTTCAGTGGCAGTCTTGCCGGCAGTGTCTGTTGAGCATCTGCTTCGGCATCCGTAGCCGCCACTGTGTTAATCACTAGTGCCATGGCCATAAACAGTAGTCCTTGCCTGCCGGATTGGGTGATAAACATCTGCTTCTCCTGGCTCTTGGCCAAAGTTTTGTTCTTAGGCGCGACGCTTGCTGCGCACTTTGCACCAATTCTGTGGGTTCGTGGGTTTACCGCTATGGCGGATTTCGAAATACAGCCCGACCTGACTTTGGCCACCGCTGTCTCCTACGCTGGCAATATTTTCGCCGGCATTGACCCAGTCCCCTGTCTCTCGAAAGAGTACCTGGTTGTGGCCGTACAGGGACATATAACCATCACCATGACTGATTATCATCAGAAGACCAAAACCTCTTAGCCAATCGGAAAAGACCACGCGCCCATAGTGAATAGCGTAAACCGGGTCACCTTCCTTGGCTTCGATTAAAACCCCACTCCACTTGAGTTTGGCGTTACTCCGTTGACTGCCATAGCTGTTGAGAATAGCGCCGGCAACCGGTAACAGCATTTGACCTTTTCGGCTCTCAAAGCTGACCGTCGCGGCGGGCGAAGCCAGTGCGACAATATTTGCGTTGATTTTTTCCAGCAAGTCTTCAAGTACCTGGCGGTTCTGGCTTAGCTTTTGTATCTCTGAACCAGTCGCAGTGATCTCTCGATTGAGTGCAACCAGTGTTGCTTGTTTTTCGGCCTGGGCCAATTGCAGCTGTTGCCGCTGAGTGACGAGCTGCGAATGACTTTCTTGACGCGCGAGATTCTCGGTCTCAAGACTGGCGGTAACTTCTGCAAGCTGCTCAAGAGTGCCCCTGTAGCGCGCTATCTGTTCGGCTCTCGCCTGATTGAAATACTGATAGTAGTTCAGCATTCGGTCCAGCTGGTTGGGATCTTCTTGGTTAAGCAGCACTTTCATGTAGGGCTGTTGACCGATTTCATAAGCCGCCCTGATTTGCTTGGCGAGATACACCTGTTGCTGCGCCCGCGCCTGCTCAAGCTCTGCCTGCTCTCGGCGCAGCTCGGCAATTTTCTTTTCGCCATGGTCTAGCTCTTGTTGTAGGTCCTCAATTTTCCTGAGCAGGTTGTTGATGGCCTTCTCGTTGTTCTGAAGGTTGCTCTCCAGTGAAGAACGCTCGCTCTGGGTTTTGCTCAGCAGTTGTTGAAATTTAGTGATCTCGGCTTCAAGACTCTTCAGCTGTTGCTCGAGTAACTTCGGATCCTGGGGTTTCGCTGCGCTCGACATGGCGCTGGCGAGCAATAGACTGAGGCCCAGACCGATCAAAAGTGACAGGCACCTCGCGCTCCTGGTTCTTATTTGACCGGTTAGGCGTTGAGTCACTATTGACTGGCCACTCGAGTTTGATTTTTCAGGATTAAGGAGTCGCCTGTCATTTCTGCAGGTACCGGCAGGTGCATGATGGTCAGTAAAGTCGGTGCTATGTCGGTCAGCTTACCCCCTGTTGGTAACAACTCTATGGCTTCGCTGCCTACATAGATCAGGGGTACCAGTTCTGAGGTATGCGCGGTGTGCGGCTGACCGGTTGACGGATCACTCATTTGCTCGGCATTACCGTGATCGGCTGTGATCAAGCAGTGCCCGTTAACGGAGCGTAAGGCATCAACGACGCGACTAAGGCAATGATCAATATACTCCACGGCCTCAATGGCTGCCGTCAGATTGCCAGTATGGCCCACCATGTCGCCATTGGCGTAATTGCAGACGATCAGATCATAGTCGCCGCTAGTGATGGCTCGAACTAACTCATCGGTGACGTGTTCGGCACTCATTTTTGGTGCCAAATCATAAGTTGCGACCGGCGGCGACGGTACTAGCGCACGTGTCTCGTGAGGGTATTCGGCCTCTCTTCCACCGGAAAAGAAAAAAGTGACGTGGGCATACTTTTCAGTTTCAGCGAGGCGTAATTGAGATTTGCCGAGTCTCGCGACGTATTCGCCGAGGCTGTTAGTTAGTGTGTTTGGGCCAAAGGCGCATGGCGCATGGATGTCGTCTGCATACTGAGTGAGAGTGACAAAAGAGGCTAGCCGGGGTTGTGTCTGGCGCGAGAATCCATTGAAGTCTTCCTCAATGAAGGCGCGGCTCAACTCTCTGGCTCGATCGGCGCGGAAATTCATAAACAAAACCCCGTCGCCAGCCTGCATAGTCACGACTTTACCGTCCTGAAGAATAACGCTGGGTTTCACAAATTCATCCGACTCGCCCCGTTCATAGGCGGCTCTAAGTGCGTTAACAGCCGAATCAAAATGGTAATCTGCTTGGCCAAGCGTCAGCAGATTGTAGGCCTGCTCGACCCGCTCCCAGCGATTGTCGCGGTCCATGGCATAATAACGGCCGATCACTGAGGCGATGCCGCCGAAGCCCAGCTGCTGAATAGCTGTCTGCATCTTGATCAGAGAAGCCTCGGCACTTCTGGGAGGAACATCGCGCCCATCCAGAAAAGCATGAACATAAACCGCCTTCACACCTTGCTGAAAGGCCAGTTTGACGGCGGCTAGCAGCTGTTCCTCATGGCTGTGAACGCCGCCGGGGGATAGCAGGCCCATGATATGCAGCGCTTTGCCGGATGCAACAAGTGGCTGCATTAGCTCTGTGAGCACCGGGTTTTTGAAAAAATCACCGTTGTTGATGGCCTTGTTAATGCGGGTAAGATCCTGGTCAATGATGCGGCCTGCGCCCAATGTCATATGACCGACTTCTGAGTTACCCATCTGTCCGTCGGGCAGTCCAACGTCTTCGCCGGAACAGGAAATCAGACCATGAGGCTGAGTCTGCCAGAGTTGATCAAGCGTCGGTGTGCGAGCAAGCTTAATGGCGTTGGCGTCGATATCGTCTCTGTGTCCCCAGCCGTCGAGGATAATCAGGGCGTATGGCACTTTTTTTGTCATGAATTTTTCGGTCTAGTGCGAGGAAAGTGAATTTTACGTCCTTTGGTGTATACTTCGCGACTTATTTTTATTCCAGCGGTGGCTAAGGGCCGCTGGTTAACTTGAGAACAACATAACAGCGACGAGAGTCCATGATAGAGCAAGTATTTGAGTTTATCGGTAATCATTTTCTGCTGGTAGGGTTGTTTATTGCCCTGGTCTTTGCATTTCTGGTCAACGAAGGCAAGCGTGGGGGTGACTCAATCACCACGAACACGTTGGTCAACCTGGTTAACAGGGACAATGCGCTCGTGCTGGATGTTCGCGATGCTAAAGAGTTCAGCGCCGGGCACATAGTTGGTGCGTTGAATATCCCGTTTAGCAATGTTGATAAGCGTATCGTAGAGCTTGATAAATTCAAGGATAGACCAATAATCGTTGTCTGTAAGATGGGTCAGCATGCAAGTGGCGTAGGCGGTAAGTTGAAAGCGCGAGGGTTTGACAAAATTCATCGCCTGGGCGGTGGTATGGCGGAGTGGTCTGCCTCTAACCTGCCTATCGTCAAAAGCTGACGCCAGCAAATCACGGCGTCTTTGAGGTAGAGGAGCAAGATTTTGAGTCAGGTTGTTATTTACAGTACGCGCTTTTGTCCGTATTGCATTCATGCCAAGGCTTTGTTGCAACGCAAGAAGGTTCAGTTCAAAGAGATTGCGATTGATGGTAATCCTGCGTTACGCCAGGAAATGATTCGTGCGGCAGGACGCACCTCAGTACCGCAGATTTGGATCGGTGAGCGCCATATCGGTGGCTGCGATGAGCTGGTTGAGCTCGAAAGGCGCGGTCTGTTGGATGAAATGTTAGTCAATAGTGGGCGAGGAGTCGGTAATGAGTGAACAAACCAACGCGAGTGGGGGCTCACAATTTGCCTTGCAACGCCTGTATATAAAAGATATGTCGTTTGAATCGCCAAAGTCACCAGATGTATTCATTTGGCAGTGGAAGCCGGCAATCAATCTTGAGCTGAACTCCCATCACCAACTGGTTGGTACGGATGTGTACGAGGTTGTATTGAATGTGACGGTTACGGTCAAGAAGGAAGAGGGCGATGTCGTTTATCTGGCCGAGGTGCAGCAAGCAGGGATTTTTCTGGTGAAAGGAATGGATGCCGCAGTTACCGCCAAGACGCTTGGCAGCTTCTGCCCAAGTCTTCTGTTTCCCTACGCTCGCGAGGCGATCGACTCGCTCGTGGTAAAGGGCAGTTTTCCTCCGTTAATGCTCTCACCCGTGAACTTTGACGCCATATATGAACAGTCTCGCCAGAGACAGGCTGCAGCGGCGGCACAGGGTGGGGTCGTCAATTAATTGACGCAAACCAATTAACGCAAAACAGCTATTCTCCAGTCGAGAAGCCCTGTTGGCGCCAGGCTTCGTAGACTAAAACCGAAACCGCGTTGGCCAGATTCATGCTCCGGCTGCCAGGTCGCATGGGAATGCGCAGGCGTTGGCTATCGGGCAGAGCCTGAAGCAGGGTCTGCGGCAAACCGCGAGTCTCAGGGCCAAACAATAGCATATCGTTCGCCGTGTAGTTCACGTCGGTATAGCGAGTAGGCCCCTTCGTCGTGATCGCCAAAATGCGGCCCTGGGACATTTTCTCTCGAAATGCCAGGTAGGAGTCATGAATTTCGATGCTCGCCCATTCATGGTAATCCAGTCCCGCGCGACGCAGTCGCTTGTCATCCAGTTCGAAGCCCAAGGGTTTGATCAAATGAAGCTGGCTGCCCGTATTGGCGCACAGGCGAATGATATTTCCAGCGTTCGGCGGAATTTCTGGTTCAAACAAGACAACAGCGACCAAATTAATATCCCCTCAAGGGCCTGTATTTGTCGGACTACCCGTTTCAACGGCTAGTCTTCAGTGCTCGCCGACGAGATTGAGGTGAGACCGAGTTCGTGAATCTTGCGAGTTAGCGTATTTCGACCCCAGCCGAGCAGCAGGGCAGCGTCACGCTTTCGCCCACCGGTATGTTTCAGTGCGGCCTCAATCATGATCCGCTCAAAGGCAGGCATGGCACCCTCCAATAGACTCTGGCCAGCGGCATCTGGCTGGGCGAGTTGGCGACTCGCCCAGCTGCTGAGAGCGCGCTCCCAGTTGTCGCCTCTTTCAGGCTGCTCACGAGCCACTAACAATTCGGGAGGTAAATCGTCGATCGCGACTTCTCGACCTGTGGCCATAACGGTAATCCAGCGGCAAAAGTTTTCCAATTGACGAACGTTGCCCGGCCATGGAAGCTCGGTGATGTATTGCGTTGTTTCTGGCTTGAGGACCTTCGCCTCCTCATTGAGCTCTTGAGCGGCCTCCTGCAGGAAGTAGCTTGCCAGCAGCGGAATATCTCCCTTGCGCTCCTGGAGTGTGGGGATATGAATACGAATCACATTCAAGCGATGGAACAGGTCTTCTCGAAACCGATTCTGTTGTACCAAGTCCTCGAGGTTTTGATGGGTCGCAGCAATGATGCGCACATCGGCCTTCAGAGCCTCGTGACCGCCGACGCGATAATACTCTCCGTCGGACAGTACGCGTAGCAAGCGGGTCTGAGTTTCGGCGGGCATATCGCCGATCTCATCAAGAAATAAAGTACCCTGATCGGCTTGTTCGAAGCGCCCCTTGCGTAACTGATTGGCACCGGTGAAGGCGCCACGTTCGTGGCCGAAGAGTTCAGACTCGATCAACTCATGGGGTATGGCAGCCATATTCAGCGCGATAAAAGTCTTGCCAGCCCGAGGACTATGCTTGTGGAGTGCCTGGGCAACGAGTTCCTTGCCGGTTCCGGACTGACCATTGATTAGCACCGTGACACTTGATTTTGATAGGCGGCCGATAGCGCGAAACACCTCCTGCATAGCCGGGGCCTTGCCAATAATCTCAGAGTTGATCACCAGTTTAGGCGTCTCGATGGGCTTTTCGTCCTGGCGTTGGCGTATCGCGCGCTGAACGATGGCTATAGCCTCATCCACCTCAAAGGGTTTAGGCAGGTATTCAAAGGCGCCGCCGCGAATTGACGAGACTGCGCTGTCGAGATCTGAGTGAGCGGTCATGATAATGACTGGTAGATCAGGCCACAGGGAAGTGATTTGTGCCAATAGATCGAGTCCGTCAATGCCGGGCATTCGAATATCGCTGATGATGACGTCTGGTTGCGTTTGTTGCAGGTTGGTCAACAGGGACTGGCCATCTTCAAAACAGATCACCTTCAGCCCCTGTTGGGTCAAAGCCTTATCAAGCACCCAGCGGATTGAGCGCTCGTCGTCAACCACCCAGACAGTATTGTTCGCGGTCATTAAGGTTGTTCCATCGGAAGAATGATTGAAAATTGGGTTTTGCCTGGCTCGCTCTCAAACGTAATCATGCCGTGATGCTGCTGAACGATTGACTGAGCGACGGAGAGCCCAAGCCCTGTGCCATCCGGCCGACCGCTGATCATGGGAAAAAACAACTGCTGCTTCAAGGCGGCAGGAATGCCCGGGCCATTATCAAGGATGTCAACGCGGGTCACTATTCGATGCAATTGGCTGCCAATGGTGATCTGACGCTCAGTGCGGGTCTTGAAGCGCAATGCCGGTGAAGTGACACTCGTCAGGCTTTGCAGGGCGTTGCGCGCTATGTTTAGAAAGACTTGAATCATGAGTCCTGGATCTAACTCGACCTCAGGGATACTGGGGTCATAATCGCGAACAATTTTCATCGGCGGCGTGGACTCCAGCTCAATCAAGATTCTGACCCGCTCAAGCAATTCATGTATGTTAGTCAGGACTGGCTGCGGCAATTTTTTCGGGCCGAGGAGTCGATCTACCAGTGAGGTTAAACGGTCGGTTTCAGTGACGATGATATCTGTGTACTCGGCATAATGCGGGTCGTTGAGTTCACGGGCCAGTAGTTGTGCAGAGCCTCTGATGCCACCGAGAGGGTTCTTGATTTCGTGGGCCAGGCCTCGAATCATTTGCCGCGTGGCTTCTTGGTGACCACGCAATGCCTCATCGCGATCAATTCGCAGGTAGCGGTCAAGGTCATAAAGCTCTATGACGAGAGTAGGCCATTCGGCGTCGCTGGCGGGCGTTACAGTGTAATCGACCGTTCTGCTATGCCCGTCAGCGAGTAGCAGTTCTGCACGGTGACGCGTGTAGGGCTGGCCACTCTGCAGCGAGTCATAGGCCACTGAGACGAATTCTGCTGAATCCAACAGTAGCTCTTCAATGGAATGGCCGAGCGCGCGAGTCGAGGACACGCCCAATAGACTCTCTGCCGATGGATTGAGGTAAGTCAGCTTTAGTTGATGGTTAATCGTTAATATGCCGATATTCAGACTATTAAGCAGGTCATCAATCATAATTTTCGGCTCTGGGCGATTGCGATCTTAGTCATGCTTTTCAACTGTCGCCGATCCTATTGAATGTGATTACCTGCCCATCATGCTCATCATGCTGGCCGGTAAACACCCGTATCTGACGAAAAACAAAGCAAAAAACGAACCAGGTGTTGTATTAGTGGTAAATGCGGTCAAAAACGCCATTCCTCTGTATTTCAAAGCCGGCAGTATAGACCAGGGTTTGGTAAATCGCACCAAAATGGTGCGATTCAGTCAGCGCGTCGAGAATTTACGGGTTGAACGAGGTGATTCATGGGCCACTGATCAAAAAAAATCCCGCGACCCGGTGGGTCGCGGGATTTTGACTGGCTCGAGTCGTATTTAGACGCTGTAGTACATGTCAAATTCAACAGGGTGTGGTGTTGAGTTGATGCGCTCAACCTCGGCCATCTTCAAGTTGATGTAGCCGTCAATCATAGAATCTGAGAACACATCACCCTCAGTCAAGAAAGCACGATCGGCATGCAGACAGTCGAGTGCCATTTCCAACGAATTACAGACTGTTGGGATGTGACGCAATTCTTCGGCGGGCAGGTCGTAGAGATCCTTGTCCATCGGTGCACCTGGATCAATCTTGTTTCTGATGCCGTCAAGGCCTGCCATCATCATGGCGGAGAACATCAAATAAGGATTGGCCGTCGGGTCACCGAACCGCACTTCCAGACGTACGCCCTTGGGGTTGGCGCCTTGAATATAAGGGATTCGAATCGAAGCGGAACGGTTGCGCGCCGAGTAAGCGAGTAGAACCGGTGCCTCAAACCCTGGTACAAGGCGCTTGTAGGAGTTGGTGCTGGCATTAGCAAAGGCGTTTAGCGCCCGTGCATGCTTGATGATGCCACCGATATAATACAGTGCCTGTTGAGACAAATTGCCGTAGCCTTCGCCGGCAAACGTGTTCTTGCCATCTTTCCAGATTGACTGGTGTAGATGCATGCCGCTGCCATTATCGCCGATCAGCGGCTTAGGCATGAAGGTCGCGGTTTTGCCGTAGGCATGAGCGACGTTCAGAACGCAGTATTTGTAAATTTGAACCTCATCAGCCTTCTTGGTCAGGGTGTTAAATGGCACCCCAATTTCACACTGACCCGCTGTACCCACTTCATGGTGATGCAGGTCTATGGTCAATCCCATGGCTTCCATGGCCGTACACATGGAGTTACGGATATCGTAGAGAGAGTCTACCGGGGGGACTGGGAAGTAGCCGCCCTTAACCCCTGGTTTGTGTCCCAGGTTGCCGCCTTCTGTCGCATGTGCCGTCATCCAGGCCGCTTCTTCTGACTCGATCTGATACATGGCACCGCTCATGTCTGACTTGTATTTGATGTCATCGAAGATGAAAAATTCAGGCTCTGGACCAAAGAAGGCCGTGTCGCCGATACCGGTTGTGGCCAGGTAGGCCTCTGCACGTTGAGCCAGGGAGCGCGGATCCCGGTCGTAGCCCTGCATGGTGCTAGGCTCAAGGATGTTGCAGCGAAGGTTGATGGTGGTCTCTTCGGTAAAGGGGTCGAGAACGGCAGTGCTGTCGTCCGGCATCAGGATCATGTCGGATTCGTTGATGGGCTTCCAGCCGCCGATGGATGAACCATCGAACATGGCGCCGACTTCGAAAAAATCGGCGTCGACTTTGGCTGCGCGGTTAGTCACATGTTGTTCTTTGCCGCGTGAATCAGTGAAACGTAAGTCCACCCATCGCGCTTCGTTTTCTGCTATCAGACGTAAAGTCTTTTCTGACATTTGGTTTTGCCCTCCAATGGGTTAACTCGGTTGATGCTGTGCAATTTGAAAGTGCAAAGACTATGCCATTCGGCTTAATTAATAAAGCCTTGTATTCAGGGGCCTGCAGGCAGTTTGCAGCTCAGGATTCGCACTGTAATGGTGCATGATAGTGTTCCATGCACCGATTCAGTGCCAATCAATCGATGATCATCGGTTGGTCTGATTGTTACCGAATGGTTGCCTTGTTAATGCCGGCCAATCAAACCTTGCCGATTAGAGTGCCGATTAGAGTGCCGATTAGAGTGCCGATTAGAGTGCCGGCTTGAGCGCCAAGAGGCGCGGAAAGCTCGCACCAACTCCTTTTTCGAGGCTGACCCGCTGTATCATTAGGCTTAAACCGCAATTGCAGATGTCTAAATGGCTTGACAGTCTGTATAATACCGCGTCGTCAAGCGGAGTAGCCATGAGTAAGAAACTAAGAAATATCGCAATTATTGCCCACGTCGATCATGGTAAAACCACCTTGATTGATAAGCTACTGCAGCAGTCAGGGGCCTTGCAGCGAGGTGATGAGCAAGTAGAGCGCTTGATGGACTCCAACGATCTGGAGAAAGAGCGGGGTATAACGATTCTGGCCAAGAATGCGGCGATCGACTGGCAGGGCCATCACATCAATATCGTTGACACCCCTGGACACGCAGACTTTGGTGGCGAAGTCGAACGCATCCTCTCGATGGTTGATTCAGTTTTGCTGGTCGTGGATGCCGTCGATGGCCCCATGCCGCAGACCCGATTCGTTACTAGCAAGGCGTTTGCCAATGGCCTGAACCCGATTGTGATGATCAACAAGATTGACCGTGAAGGCGCACGTCCGGACTGGGTCGTCGACGAAGTGTTTGAGCTTTTTGATAAGCTCGGCGCGAATGATAAACAACTCGATTTTCCGGTGATCTATGGCTCGGCCATTCAAGGTCGCGCGGGCCTTTCAATGGACGCGATTGGTGAAGATCTGAGCACACTATTGCAAGCCATTTTGGAGCATGTGCCCGAGCCTGAAGTGGATGATGAGGGCCCTTTCCAGATGCAAATCAGCGCCCTGGACTATAACAGTTACGTCGGCGTCATCGGGCTGGGTCGGATTACACGAGGTAGTATCAAGAAGGCTCAGCAGGTCGCTATTGTGGGGCCTGATGGCAAGACCAGGAAAGGCAAGGTTCTGCAGGTCATGGGCTATCAAGGTCTCGACCGAATTGAGGTAGATGGCGCAGATGCTGGACACATTGTCTGCATCACGGGCATCGAGGGTCTGAAGATCTCCGACACAATTTGCCATCCAGATCATGTTGAGGCTTTGCCACCATTGGTCGTTGATGAACCCACCATTTCTATGACTTTTCAGGTGAATACATCGCCATTTGCGGGACGCGAAGGAAAATTCGTCACCAGTAGAAATATTCGTGAACGCCTGGAGCGCGAGTTGATTCACAACGTGGCCCTGCGAGTTGAAGACACAGACAGCGCTGACCGATTCAAGGTCTCTGGCCGTGGCGAATTGCACCTGGCTGTTTTGATTGAGACCATGCGCCGTGAGGGTTATGAATTAGCGGTAGGCCGCCCGGAGGTAATTTTCAGGGAGGTAGAAGGTAAACGTCAGGAGCCCTTTGAGAATGTCCTGCTAGACGTTGAAGAAATTCATCAGGGCTCAGTGATGGAAGAGTTAGGCCGGCGTCGAGGCGTGCTTGAAAACATGATACCTGACGGTAAAGGGCGGGTGCGCATTGAATATCAGATACCAACCCGCGGCTTGATTGGTTTTCGCGGTGCGTTTATGACCATGACTTCCGGCACGGGGATCATGACCAGTATCTTTTCCCATTACGGTAACGTTGTGAGTCAGGAAATGTCTGGTCGTACCAATGGTGTTCTTGTCTCCATGGCTAGCGGCAAAGCCCTGGCCTATGCGATTTGGAATCTTCAGTCTCGTGGGCGAATGTTTATTCTGCCCAACGAGGAAGTCTACGAAGGCATGGTGATCGGTTTGCATTCTCGCGGCAATGACCTGATGGTTAATCCGTTAAAGGGCAAACAGCTAACCAACATTCGAGCGTCAGGCACGGACGAGGCGATCATTCTCACTGGCGCCATTCGGCACACGCTCGAGCAAGCCATCGAGTTTATTGAAGACGATGAGTTGGTTGAGGTCACACCTACCAGTTTACGGATGCGTAAAAAGCTTTTAACCGAGAACGAACGTAAACGTGCTGGTCGAGAAAAGGTCGCATAAGGGAAACGCAAATGCTGCCACTGTATCCGGAAATCAAGCCCTACGCTCGGCACATGCTGGACGTCGATGACGTCCACTCTCTGTATATCGACGAGAGCGGCACGCCGAGTGGCATTCCGGTGCTGTTTGTCCACGCCGGACCCGGCTCAGGGTGCGAATTTAACAGTCGATGTTTTTTCAATCCGGAAAAATACCGCATTATTCTGTTTGATCAGCGCGGCTCTGGGCGTTCTAAGCCCCACAGCGATCTGACCAACAACACGACTGGGGATCTGGTTGCCGATATCGAAAAAATTCGGCAATTTCTCCAGATTGATAAGTGGGTGCTATTTGGCGGCGGATTTGGTGCCATGCTCAGTCTGGTCTACGCGGAGACCTACTCGACACACGTTTTAGGAATGGTGCTGCGAGGGATCTTTCTTGGCCGCAAGGCCGATATAGACTGGATCTATCAAGATGGTGCCAATCGATTTTTCCCTGATCACTGGGAGGACTTTGAAACACCCATACCCGTAGCAGAGAGAAGTGACTATCTTGCTGCTTATCATCGTCGTATCAACGGTGCCGATGAGTTGGCTCGAATGGGTGCTGCGAAAGCCTGGTCTCGTTGGGAGGCTGACTGCTCGTCCCTGGAACCGAACCCTCGGCTGGTGAAACACCTCACTGATCCGCATCGAGCCATGGCCAGAAGCCGAATAGGCCTACATTATTTCACGAATAACTGCTTTCTGACTGACAATCAGATTCTCAATAATATCGGTAGCATCAGTGATGTCCCCGGCATTATTGTGCATGGTCGTTACGATATGTTGTGTCCGGTTAAGAGTGCGCATGAGTTGCATGCAGCCTGGCCCATATCCCAAGTCTATCTGGTGCGGGAGGCTGGTCACTCGGCCACCGAACCTGCCTTAATCGATGCCTTAGTTCGAGCGACCCGGGATATGGCCCTGCGCTTCGAGTCAGATTTCGACGTCTAAGGAAGCTATTCGATGCGAGCCTTGATTCAGCGAGTCAGCTATGCGCGAGTCCTCGTTGATGAAAAGGTGATTGGCGAGATTGATCGCGGATTGCTGGTCTTTATCGCATTCCAGAAGGGTGACTCGGTTGCTCGAATTGATAAGTTGTTGAACAAGGTGCTGGCCTACCGGGTATTTCCTGACGGGGCTGGACATATGAATCTGTCTCTCGCTGATATCTCCGCGAGTCTTCTGATCGTTTCTCAATTTACCCTGGCCGCTGATACGCGCAAGGGTTTGCGACCGTCTTTTTCGTCAGCGACACCGCCCCCGGAGGCCGAAGCGCTGTATGATGAATTCGTCAGCCGCGCTCGACAAAGGTGCGAGGCAGTAGCCACCGGCCGCTTTGGCGCTGACATGAAAGTGCAGCTGGAAAACGCCGGGCCGGTGACCTTTTTGCTTGAGGTTAACGACCCGTAAAGGTGGGCTCGCGTTTTTCAACGAAGGCTTTAGCGGCTTCGCGGTGATCTTGGGTTTGCCCTGTATGAACATGGTGGGTCGCTTCAAGATCCATGCAATCATCAACATCGCCCCCGACGGCACGATTCAGATTTTCTTTCATATATCGAAAAGCAACGGTTGGGCCGCTGGCTATTCTGTGAGCTATCTCCATGGTTTTCGCCATAAGCTCCTCTGGCTCGCAGACCCAGTTGGTCAGGCCAAGTTCAAGCGCCTCCGCAGCACTCACCCGTTCAGACAGGAAATACAGTTGTCT
>Ga0181559_10000240_pt1 | contig 47968 bp, 44 predicted proteins | sample 011ome_21_FD_133752 | JGI IMG/M metagenome (GOLD analysis project Ga0181559, IMG submission 133752) | Coastal salt marsh microbial communities from the Groves Creek Marsh, Skidaway Island, Georgia - 011508AT metaG (megahit assembly) | ecosystem: Environmental > Aquatic > Marine > Intertidal... | reverse complement strand
GTTCGATACGTTCGTCCAAGGTGCCATAGCCCGTCACATCCAGCGGTGCCAAATCGGCCTGTTTCAAAATGGCCACCGTTTCGCGCACGGCCTCGGCCTCGTCTACGCCGCTGGCATAGCACAGCAAGGCAGCACCGGTGCTGTTTTCGGGCAGGCCATCATCGGCCTTGCGGCCGACCTGAACCAAAAGAGTGTAAACTTGATGCTGGCGTGCGGGTTTTGTCATGGCGCGCCCAATGGCGGGCGGGGGGGTGAAAGTCAAGGGTGCATAGCTAGGCCATGCTGGCATTTGCGTGCAAGCTGGCCAACTGCTCTTTGCAATGGGCCACCATGAATTCGGTGAACAGCTGCACCTTTTGATCGCGGAACTTGCGGCTGGGGGTCAGGCATACCAACTGGGTGGCCAAGGGCGGCGTGTCGGTGGCCACAGGCACCAAGGCCCCGCTGCGCAAATGATCTGCCACTTCGAAGACGGGTTTCAGCACAATGCCCGCCCCTGCCAGCGCCCATGCGGTTAAAACATCGCCATCGTCGCTTTCCAGCGGGCCGGTGATTTCAAATTTCTTGGCGCCGCTGCTGGTTTGCAGCGTCCATTGAAATTCGCGCGCCCCGGGGAAACGCAGGTTTAGGCAATCGTGGCGCTCAGCTACCAAGGCGGCACCGTCGGCTGGCATGCCCCGCTGTTGCACATAGCTGGGGGCGGCGCATAAAACCCTTGGGCAATCGGCAATCACCCGAATTTTCAGGTCACTATCGGCCAAAGGGCCAAGATGAAAGGCCAGATCCAGCCCTTCGCCTGTGACGTCAATCGCCCGGTCAGACAGGCGTAGGCGGATGTCGATTTGCGGGTAAAGCGCCTTAAAGGCGGGCACGGCCGTGGCAATAAAACGCCGTCCAACGCCCAGCGGTGCGGCCACAAACAGCGTGCCACGGGGGCTTTGGCTGGCCTCCATCACCACCGCTTCGGCGGCGTCGATCGCCTCGAGAATGCGGCAGGCGCCTTCGTAAAACAGCCGCCCATGTTCCGTGGGGCGCAGCGCGCGGGTTGTGCGGTTAAACAGCCGCACGCCCAGATGCTTTTCCAAATCAGCCACCCGCGCCGAGGCAACCGCGGGCGAGGTGCGCTGATCGCGGGCAGCCGCGCTCATGCTGCCCAATTCATAGACACGCACGAACATTCTGATGTTGTTTACATAGGCCATTATCAGGAATTCATTGAAACTGTTCCGCCCATTGGCAGGATTAACAAATAAATTACCGCTAAGATAGCCTGTTGAACAACACAGAGAGGGAGAGACAGATGTTTGATCTGGCCGTTATCGGGGCTTGGGCCGAATTTGCCATTCGGTGGTTGCATGTGATCACGGCCATTGCTTGGATCGGGTCGTCTTTCTATTTCATCGCGCTGGATCTGGGCCTGCACCGCGACCGCAATTTGGCCACGGGTGCCGATGGCGAGGAATGGCAGGTGCATGGGGGCGGGTTTTACCACATTCAGAAATATCTGGTCGCCCCGGCCAATATGCCCGATGGGCTGGTGTGGTTTAAATGGGAAAGCTATGCCACGTGGCTGTCGGGCTTTGCGCTGTTGGCGGTGGTCTATTATCTGGGCGCCGAATTTTATCTTGTCGATCCTGCGGTGATGGATTTGTCGGTGCCCGCGGCCATTGCCATTTCGATGGCGTCGCTGGCCTTTGGCTGGATCGTTTACAACACGCTGTGCAAGATCTTTGTTGAGGCCAACCAAACCCTGCTGATGGTGGCGCTTTTTGGCGTGCTGGTGGGCATGAGCTATTTCTACACCAGCGTGTTTTCTGGGCGTGCGGCCTTGCTGCATCTGGGGGCGTTTACCGCAACGATCATGTCGGCCAATGTGTTCATGATCATCATTCCCAACCAAAAAATCGTTGTGGCCGATCTGATCGCGGGGCGCAAACCCAACCCGCAATTTGGCAAAATCGCCAAACAGCGCAGTACGCATAACAACTATCTAACCTTGCCTGTGATCTTTTTAATGCTGTCTAACCACTATCCCTTGGCCTTTGCCAGCCAATGGAACTGGGTGATTGCTGCGTTGGTGTTTTTGATGGGCGTGACCATTCGGCATTTTTTCAACAGCCAGCACGCCCGCCGCGGCACCCCTTGGTGGACATGGGCGGCCACGGCCATCATTTTCGTGCTGATCATGTGGCTGTCTACCGCGCCGATGTGGCGCGATCAGCCCCAGCAGGCAGCCCATGGCCCCGCGCTGCGTTTTGCGCAGGCCGAAGGGTTTGATGCCGCGCGCGATATCGTGTTGGGGCGCTGTTCTATGTGCCATGCCGCCGAACCCGGCTGGGAGGGGCTGCACTGGGCGCCCAAAGGCGTGGTGCTGGAAACCGACCACCAAATCGCCAGCCATGCCCGCGCAATTTATTTGCAAGCGGGGATCAGCCACGCAATGCCGCCTGCCAACCTGTCGTTTATCGAACCACAAGAGCGCGCGCAGATCGTGGCTTGGTATCGCAATGCCACCGGGGCTGGCGCGCCTGTGGTGCAATAATTCCCTCGCCGGCGGCATGGTTTCGCGCTAAGGCCCCGGCATGGACAGCGATTTCGAGATCTTTTTGGTGGCCCCCCCGGGGCTAGAGCCGGTTTTGGCCGACGAGGCGCGCGCCGCAGGCTTTGCCATGCCGACGGTGCAGCCCGGCGGTGTGGCCACGCAGGGCGGCTGGCCCGAGGTATGGCGTGCAAACCTATGCCTGCGCGGGGCAACCCGCGTTTTGGTGCGTTTGGGGGCGTTTCGCGCCTTTCATCTGGCCCAGCTGGACAAACGCGCGCGCAAATTCCCATGGGCCGATGTGCTGCGCCCCGATGTGGCGGTGCGGGTCGAGGTGAGCACCTCGAAGAAATCGAAAATCTATCACGCAGGCGCCGCTGCACAACGGATTGAACGGGCCATAACCGAAACCTTGGGGGCCCCTATTGCCGCTGATGCGCCGGTTACGCTGAAAGTGCGTATAGACGATAATTTGGTCACCATCTCGGTGGATAGCTCGGGCGACAGCCTGCACAAGCGCGGCCACAAACAGGCCATGGGCAAGGCCCCCATGCGCGAGACGCTGGCCTCGGTGTTCTTGCGGCAATTGGGCTTTGATGGCAGCCAAACGGTGGTTGACCCGATGTGTGGCTCGGGGACATTCCCGATCGAGGCGGCAGAACAGGCGCTGGGCCTATACCCCGGGCGCGCGCGGGGGTTTTCATTTCAGCATTTGGCCGGGTTTGATGCCGTGGCATGGCAGGCGTTGCTGGCGGGGGCGCCACAGCCAAAGCCACAGCCACAGCTGCGCTTTTTCGGATATGACCGTGATGCCGGTGCGGTGCGGATGGCCCAGGAAAATGCCCAGCGCGCCGGTGTGGCGGATAGCACAAGCTTTGTTTGCCAGCCGCTTAGCGCGCTTTTGCCCCCGCCCGATACGGCGCCGGGTATTGTGGTGATCAACCCGCCCTATGGCGATAGGATCGGCAATAAAAAGCTGCTTTTTGGGCTTTATGGCGCCATCGGCACGGTGCTGGGCCAGCATTTTGCGGGCTGGCGGCTGGGCATCATCACCACTGATGGGGGGCTGGCGCGGGCCACGGGGTTGGATTCGCAGGCCGGTCCGCCAGTGCCCCATGGTGGGCTGAAAGTGCGGCTTTACCAAGCCGATTTATAGCACCCTGCCCGCGCATGAAGCGGTGGCAGAATCGCCCGTGCCTGTGCTAGCTGTTGTGGTATGAACACTGCAGCCCCCAACATACGCCCCATCATTCGCCAGCTAGACGAGGCTGCGATCAACCGTATCGCTGCGGGCGAGGTGGTTGAACGCCCGGCCTCTGCGGTGAAAGAGCTGGTTGAAAACGCCATCGATGCGGGGGCTGGCCGGGTGGATGTTACCATCAGCGATGGCGGGAAAACCCTGATCCGCGTGGTCGATGATGGCTGCGGCATGACCGAGGCTGAATTGCCGCTGGCCCTGTCGCGCCATGCCACATCGAAAATTGATGGCAGCGATTTGCTCAATATCTCGACCTTTGGTTTTCGCGGCGAGGCGCTGCCCAGCCTGGGCGCGGTGGGGCGGCTAACCATCACCAGCCGGGCAGCGGGGCACGAGGCGGCGCAGATCACCGTGGCGGGCGGCCATCTGGGCCCGGTGAAACCTGCAGGCCTCAGCGGGGGCACGGTGGTAGAGCTGCGCGATTTGTTTTACGCCACGCCCGCGCGGCTGAAATTTATGCGCACCGATCGCGCCGAAACGCAGGCCGTGACCGATACGATCAAGCGCCTTGCCATGGCCGAGCCCTTTATCAGCTTTACCCTGACCGAGGCCAGCGACGGCGCCAGCCGGCAATTGTTTCGCGCCGATGCCGAAAGCGGCGATTTGTTCGATGCGTTGCATGGCCGTTTGGCGCAGGTTTTGGGCCATGATTTTGCCGAAAACGCCCTGCCCATAGATGCCACCCGCGATGGCCTGCATTTGCGCGGCTATGCGGCACTGCCCACCTATTCGCGCGGCGCGGCAGTGGCGCAGTTTTTGTTCGTCAATGGCCGGCCTGTGCGCGACAAAATGCTGTTGGGTGCCCTGCGCGCGGCTTATTTCGATTTTCTCAGCCGCGATCGCCACCCCGTGGCGGCCTTGTTTGTGGATTGCGATCCGCAATTGGTGGATGTCAACGTGCACCCGGCCAAATCCGAGGTGCGCTTTCGCGATCCGGGGTTGGTGCGCGGCTTGATCATCAGCGCCCTGCGCCATGCCTTGGCCGAGGCGGGGCATCGTGCCTCTAGCACGGTGGCGGGGGCCACGTTGGGGGCCATGCGCCCCGAAGGTTCAGGCGCAGCCCAAGGCCCGGCGGCGCACGTCTACCAGATGGACCGGCCCGGCGCTGGCGCCCTGCGCAGCGCCTATAGCGCCCAAGCGCCAATGCCAGCCGCGCCGCCCTTGCAGACCGGGTTTGCCGAAACCATGGGCGCCTTTAGCGGCAGGGTTGATGCAAACACCGCGGCCGCCGGCACCCCAGAGGCGGCCCATGACGAGGGCCTGCCCTTGGGGGCGGCGCGGGCGCAGGTGCATGAAAACTATATCATCGCGCAAACCAATACGGGCATTGTGATCGTCGATCAGCATGCCGCGCACGAGCGTTTGGTCTACGAAAAGCTTAAACGCCAAATGGCCGAAAATGGCGTGGCCAGCCAAGCGCTGTTGATCCCCGAAATCGTTGAATTGCAGGCGCCCGACTGTGCCAGCTTGCTAGAGATCGCCCCGCAGTTGGAAAAGCTGGGTTTGCACATCGAACCGTTTGGTGCGGGGGCCATTGCCGTGCGCGAAACGCCCGCATTGCTGGGGCAGGTCAACGCCCGGGCCATGGTGATGGACATTCTGGACGAGCTGGCCGATCAGGGGGACAGTTTAGCCGTGCAAGCGCGGCTAGAGGCGATACTAAGCCGGGTGGCGTGCCATGGCTCTATCCGGTCGGGGCGGCGCATGCGGGCCGAAGAAATGAACGCGTTGCTGCGCGAAATGGAACAAACGCCGCATTCTGGGCAATGCAACCACGGCCGCCCCACCTATGTTGAACTGCGGCTGAGCGATATTGAAAGGCTGTTTGGGCGCACATGATACAAATTGGCACGCATGTTATCTTGCTCAGCGACCCGCTGTTTTGGCTGGGGCTTGTTGGTTTAGGCGTGGTGGTGCTGATTTTGGTGCTGTTGGTTATGGCGGTGCGGGCAGCGGGGCGCAGCGCGCAGATGGCCGCGCCTTTGGCGGCGCAGTTGGGGCAGCTGGGGCAGCGGGTGCAATCGCTGTCGGATGGCCAGCAGCAATTGGCCGGCGGGCTGACGCATGTCTCGGATGCGCAGGCGGCGGCGCAAACCCATATGCTGCAGCTGATGGAGCGGCGGTTGGCGCAGGTAAGCGAGGCGATGACCGAAAACCTGCAAGGATCGGCCCGGCGCACGGCGCATTCGCTGGGTGAATTGCAGCAGCGTTTGCAGGTGATCGACAAGGCGCAGGAAAACATCACCAAGCTGTCGGGCGATGTGCTGTCTTTGCAAGATATCTTGTCAAACAAACAAACCCGCGGCGCCTTTGGCGAAATTCAGCTGCGCGATATCGTGGGCAAGGCGATGCCCAGCGACAGTTTCACTTGGCAGGCCACGCTGTCAAACGGGAAGCGGGCCGATTGTTTGATCCATCTGCCAAACCCGCCCGGGCCCATCGTGATTGACAGCAAATTCCCGCTCGAGGCCTACGAGGCGCTGGTCAACGCCCAAACGCCAGACCAGCTGGCGCGCGCGGCACAGTTGATGCGGCAGGCGGTGCGCAGCCATATCAAGGCGATATCGGAAAAATATATCCTTGATGGTGAAACCGCCGATGGCGCGCTGATGTTTTTACCATCCGAGGCGGTTTATGCCGAATTGCACGCGCGTTTCCCCGAACTGGTGCGCGAAGGCTTTGCCGCCCGGGTATGGATCGTGTCGCCCACAACCTGCATGGCCACGCTGAACACCATGCGCGCGATTTTGAAAGATGCCCGCATGCGCGAGCAAGCTGGCGCCATTCGCCGCGAATTGGGGCTGCTGTTTGGCGATGTTGAAAGGCTGGGCGCGCGGGTGGAAAACCTAGACCGGCATTTCTCGCAGGCGGCCAAAGATATTTCTGAAATCAAGATCAGCGCCGACAAGGCCGGGCGCCGGGCACGCAGGCTGGATAATTTCGATTTCGAGGAATTGGCCCCCGAAACCGAGCCTGCCGTCGTGCCGATCGAGGCGCCAAAGCCCTAAGAGGTGCTTAAAACCGCCGGGGATCGGCGGGGTAGGTGCCCAAAATCTTCATCTCAGAGGTGAAATACCCCAGCTCGTCCAGCGCCAGCTGTACATTGGCATCATCGGGGTGGCCCTCGATATCGGCATAAAACTGCGTCGCAGTGAACGAACCGCCCACCATATAGCTTTCCAGCTTTGTCATGTTCACGCCGTTGGTGGCAAAGCCGCCCATCGCCTTGTACAGCGCTGCGGGGATGTTGCGCACCTGAAAGACAAAAGTGGTCATCATATGGTCTGAGCGGCGGGCGCGGTTCATCTGCGGTGCCATCAGCAAAAACCGGGTGGTGTTGTGGCCGTGGTCTTCGATGTCGCGGGCCAACACATCCAGCCCGTAGATTTGCGCGGCCAATTCCGAGGCCAAAACCCCCTCGCCCTTGGTGCGGTGCTGGGCCAGCTCTTCGGCGGCACCGGCGCTGTCGGCGGCGGCTTCGGCGGCGATTCCATGGGCCTTGAGAAATGTTTTGGCTTGCGGAATAAGCACCAAATGCGCGCGCACCTTGGCAATATCGGCCAATGTGCTGCCGGGCAGGCCCATCAGGGCAATGCGCACGCGCACGAAAACCTCGTCCATAATGTATAGGCCCGATTGCGGCAAAAGGCGGTGAATATCGGCCACCCGCCCATAAGTAGAATTTTCAACAGGCAGCATCGCCATATCGGCGCGGCCATCGCGCACAGCGTCGATGACCTCTTCGAATGTGTCGCAGGGAAGCGGCTGCATATCGGGGCGCGAGAGGGCGCAAGCCTCGTGGCCGTAGGCGCCCAAAACCCCCTGAAAAGCGATGCAATTGGTCTTTGTCATGTCAAATCCATCGAAAAATGGCCCAAATGGGCGTTTGGTCGCGGTAAGTATACCTTGCGCCGGGCAAGGGGAAGCATATAGATACCCGGCGACAGACACGAACAAAACGGGCGAACCATGTTTGACACGATGACCATTACCAAAGCTGGCGGCGCGCTATGTGGTGCCTTGCTTGTGTTTCTGCTGGGCAATTGGGCTGCCGAAAGCCTGTACCATGTTGGCACTGCCGGCCATGGTGACGAAGAGCATGCTGCAGGCTACGTGATCGAAGTAGAAGCCAGCGGCGGCGAAGCCAAAGAAGAAGTGGTTGTTGACGTGGCAGCCATTCTGGCCGCAGGCGATGTTGCCAGCGGCGCAAAAGTATTCTCGAAATGCAAAGCCTGCCACAAGCTGGAAAAAGGCGCCAATGCAACAGGCCCGTACCTGTATGGGGTTGTGGGCCGCGCGGTTGATGCCGCCGAGGGCTATGGCTACTCTGGCGCGCTGGAACAGGCCGCAGATGTGTGGACGCCAGAAAACCTGTATGCATTCTTGGAAGATCCCCGCGGCTATGCCCCCGGCAACAAAATGTCCTTCTCGGGCCTGAAAAAGCCCGAAGACCGCGCCGACCTGATCGCGTATCTGGACAGCCTGGACAATTAAGAACAGCGCATGGCACGCCCACGCGGCGGCGCCTGCTTTGATAGGCCGTGCCCTTGCGGGTGCGGCTTTTTTTGCGCTGATCACGTTTTCTTAAATTGAACGTGGCCCCGTGCGGCAATTACGTTAAGTCTGACATAGCAGAAGAAAAACACGCAGCAGCAGGAGTGACAGCATGGTATCGAACAGGCTGGTTTTTACGGCACCGCACCCCCGCATTTTTGCACCGCTCTGGGCGTTTATGCGCGTATGCTTGTTTTTGCTTTGCACCTATCCCTTGGCCGCCACGCCCCTGCACGCCGAAGAAAAGATAGTGCGCGCGCATGGGCTGTCGGCCTTTGGCGAGCTGAAATACCCCGAAGGATTTGCGCATTTCGATTATGTAAACCCGGCAGCGCCCAAAGGTGGCATGTTTTCCACATGGGCCTTTGGCACATTTGACAGCCTGTCGCCCTATATTTTGAAAGGCAACCCCGCCGCCGGTTCCACGGTGTTTTTCGATAGTCTGATGACCGCCACGCTGGACGAGCCAGACGCCATGTACGGGCTGGTGGCCCACAGCGTGGAATACCCCGAAAGCCGCGAATGGGTGATCTTTCACATGCGCCCCGAGGCGCGGTTTTGGGATGGTACGCCGCTGACGGCGCAGGATGTGGTGTTTTCCGTCGATATCCTGCGCGAAAAAGGCCAGCCCGTGTATAAGGTGATTTTGAAAGATTTCCAAAACGTCGAGGCGCTGGATGATCACACGGTGAAATTCACCTTTGCCCCAGATGGCCCTTTGCGCGAATTGCCGATGACCGCCGCAGGCCTGCCAATTTTTTCGCGCGCCTACTACGCCACGCGCGATTTTGCCGAATCAACGCTAGAGGCGCCCATGGGATCTGGGCCCTATATGCTGGACGAGGTGATTTCAGGTTCCAGCGTAACCTACCGGCGCAACCCCGATTATTGGGCCAAAGATTTGAATGTTGTGGTGGGGCATAACAATTTCGATCTGCTTAAAATCGAATATTTCGCCGATTACACCACCGCGTTCGAGGCTTTCAAAGCCGGGGCCTATTCCTTCCGCGAGGAATTCATGTCGCTGATCTGGGCCACCGGCTATGATTTCCCGGCTGTTGAAAAAGGTTGGGTCAAGGTGGAAACCTTGGCCGATGGCCGCCCGGCTGGCACCCAAGGCTGGTGGTTCAACCTGCGCCGCCCAGTGTTTCAAGACCCCCGCGTGCGCGAGGCCATTGGCATGGCGTTCAATTTCGAATGGTCAAACGAAAGCCTGTTTTATGGGCTTTATTCGCGCACCGATAGTTTTTGGGAAAACTCGGCCATGCAGGCCGAAGGCATGCCCAGCCAGGCAGAATTAGCCCTGCTGGAACCGCTGCGCGCCGATCTGCCCGAGGCGGTTTTCACCCAAGAGGCATGGGTGCCTGCCGTGTCTGCGCCCGATCGCGTGGCAGACCGGCGCACCCTGCGCCAAGCGGGCAAGCTGTTGGACGAGGCAGGCTGGGTTGTTGGCGCAGATGGCATTCGCCAGAACGCGGCGGGCGAAAAACTGCAGGTCGAGTTTTTGAACGACAGCCCCAGTTTCGAGCGTATCGTGAACCCTTATGTTGAAAATCTGGGGCGGTTGGGCATTGCGGTAAAAACCGAACGTGTCGAAAACGCGCAGGCGCAAGAGCGCGAGAAGAAATTCGATTTCGACATCACCACGCGCCGCTATTCCATGTCGCAAACCCCGGGGGCGGAATTGCGGGCGATGTTTGGCTCGGAAACCGCAGGCGTAGAGGGGTCGAACAACATTGCCGGTGTGGCCAACCCTGCCGTTGATGCGCTGATCCGCCATATAGAGAACGCCACCAACCGCGACGAGCTGACCGTGGCGGTAAAGGCGCTGGACAGGGTGCTGCGCGCGCTGCATATCTGGGTGCCGCAATGGTACAAGCCCGTGCATAACATTGCCTATTTCGATATGTTCGAACGCCCCTATACCGACACCCCGCCGCCCAGATCGTTGGGGGAAAGTTCTATTTGGTGGTTCAACCCAGACAAAGCCCAGGCGCTGCGCGCCGCCGGCGCCTTGCGCTAGGGGCATCGGCAAATGGGCGCCTATATTCTTCGACGATTGCTGCTGATCGTGCCCACTTTGCTGGGGATCATGGTGATCAATTTCGCGCTGGTGCAATTTGTGCCCGGTGGCCCAATTGAACAGGTGCTGGCCCAAATGCAGGGCCAAGGCGATGTGTTCGAGGGCTTTGCCGGTGGCGGCGATGCGGGCATCGGGGGCAGTGCGGGGGGCGAAGATAGCGGCTATGCCGGTGCGCGTGGCCTGCCGCCCGAATTTATCGCCGAGCTAGAGCGCGAGTTCGGGTTTGATAAACCCCCGCTCGAGCGGTTTTTGACGATGATCTGGAACTATATGCGCCTTGATTTTGGCGAAAGCTATTTCCGTTCCATCTCGGTTATTGATCTGATCTTGGAAAAAATGCCGGTCAGCATCACGCTGGGCCTATGGTCGACGTTGATTGCCTATCTTGTGTCTATTCCGCTGGGCATTTCCAAGGCTGTGCGCGATGGCACCCCCTTTGACACATGGACAAGCGGGCTGATTATTGTGGCCTATGCGATACCGGGCTTTTTGTTTGCCATCTTGCTATTGGTCTTATTTGCGGGCGGGTCTTATCTGCAGATCTTCCCGCTGCGCGGCCTGACCAGCGACAATTGGCACGAATTGGGCCTTTGGGCAAAGATTGGCGATTATTTCTGGCATATCGCGCTGCCCGTCACCGCCTCGACCATTTCGGCATTTGCGACGCTGACGTTGCTGACCAAAAACAGCTTTCTGGATGAAATCAAAAAACACTATGTGATGACAGCCCGCGCCAAGGGCCTAAGCCCGCAGCAGGTGCTGTATGGCCATGTGTTCCGCAATGCCATGCTTATTGTGATTGCAGGATTTCCGGCGGTGTTTGTGGGGGTGTTTTTCGGCGGCTCGATCATCATTGAAACGATTTTCAGCCTTGATGGGCTGGGGCGATTGGGGTTCGAGGCAGCGGTGGCGCGCGATTACCCGGTGATTTTTGGCACGCTGTTCATTTTTGGCCTGATCGGCCTGTTGGTGGGGATATTGTCTGATTTGATGTATGTGCTGGTAGACCCGCGCATCGATTTTGAACGGCGCGAGGGTTAGGCATGGCGCTGTCCCCCCTGAACCAGCGCCGCTGGCGCAACTTTAAACAAAACCGCCGGGCCTATTGGTCGCTGATCTTGTTTTCGGTGCTGTTTGGGCTGTCGCTGTTTGCGGAATTTATCGCCAATGACAAACCGATACTGGTGCAATATCGCGGGCAATATTACGCGCCGGTGTTTAGCTTTTACCCCGAAACCACCTTTGGCGGCGATTTCGAAACCGAAGCCGCCTATCGCGACCCCGAGGTGCGTTGCCTGATCCGCAGCGGTGGCCAAGAGGCCTGTTTTGACGACCCAGACGGCATATTAGCAGAAATCGCGGCGGGCAGCTTTGGCGCTGATACGCCCGGGTTCCAGCCCGGTTGGCTGCTGTGGCCGCCCATTCCCTACAGCTTTAACACCACGGTAGACCGCCCCGGCGCCGCCCCTTTGGCACCCAATGGCCAAAACCTGTTGGGCACGGATGATACCAAGCGCGATGTGCTGGCGCGGGTGATTTATGGGTTCCGCTTGTCTATTTTGTTTACCCTTATCGTCACGGTCTGCGCCTCGGCTGTGGGCATTGTGGCGGGGGCGCTGCAGGGGTTTTTTGGTGGCTGGCTGGATTTGATTTTTCAGCGGATCATCGAGATTTGGTCTTCGACCCCGCAGCTTTATGTCATCATCATCCTTTTTGCCATTTTGGGGCGGGGCTTTTGGCTGTTGGTCTTTGTCACCGTCTTGTTTGGTTGGACGGCGCTGGTGGGCGTGGTGCGCGCCGAATTTTTGCGCGCACGTAACCTTGAATATGTGCGCGCGGCGCGGGCGCTGGGTGTGTCGAACCGGGTGATTATGTTCCGCCACATGTTGCCCAATGCCATGGTGGCCACTTTGACGATGCTGCCCTTTATCGTAACCGGCACAATCGGGCTGTTGGCCAGCCTTGATTTTCTGGGCTTTGGCCTGCCCTCGTCATCGCCCAGCTTGGGCGAGCTGACCTTGCAAGCCAAGCAAAACCTGCAGGCGCCATGGCTGGCCTTTACCGCCTTTGGCGTGTTTGCGGTGATGCTGTCGCTGCTGGTCTTTATCTTTGAGGGGGTGCGCGATGCGTTTGACCCCAGAAAGACGTTTCAATGAGCGTGCTAGAGGTGCAAAACCTGACCGTTGCGTTTCACCAAGATGGCCGCATGCACAGCGCGGTGCGCGGCGTCAGCTTTTCGGTGGACCGTGGTGAAACCGTGGCTTTGGTGGGCGAAAGCGGTTCGGGCAAATCGGTGACTGCCCTGTCAACGGTGGGGTTGTTGCCGCCTGCGGCGCAGGTGGGCGGCTTGGTCCGTTATGATGGCCAAGACATGGTGCAGGCCCCCGAAACCCTGCTGCGCAAGGTGCGGGGCAACGATATCAGCTTTATCTTCCAAGAGCCGATGACCAGCCTGAACCCGCTACACACGATCGAAAAACAATTGCGCGAATCGATTCAGCTGCACCAAGGGCTGGATGCCAGCGCCGCGCGGCGGCGCTGTTTGGAATTGCTGGGCAAGGTGGGTATTCGCGACCCCGAAGACCGTTTGGGCGCCTACCCGCACGAATTATCGGGCGGGCAGCGCCAGCGGGTGATGATTGCCATGGCGCTGGCCAATACGCCTGCGTTGTTGATCGCGGACGAGCCCACCACCGCCTTGGACGTAACCATTCAAGCGCAGATCTTGGATTTGTTGGCCGATCTGAAAGCCAGCGAAAATATGGGGCTGTTGTTCATCACCCACGATCTGGGCATCGTGCGCCGCATCGCCGATAAGGTCTGCGTGATGAAAGATGGCCAGATTGTCGAAGCGGGACCAACGGCAGATATTTTCAACGCCCCCCAGCACCCCTATACGCGCAGCTTGCTGGCCGCCCGGGCAGTGGGCCAGCCCGCCGCCGTGCCAGAGGCTGCGCAAACGGTGGTGGAAACCCGCGATCTGAAAGTGTGGTTTCCCATCCAAAAAGGGTTTTTGAAAAAAACCGTGGGCCATGTGAAGGCGGTGAACAGCGCCAGCCTGTCGGTGCGGGCGGGGGAAACGCTGGGCATTGTGGGCGAAAGCGGCTCGGGCAAAAGCACCTTGGCCATGGCGATCATGCGGCTGATCCGCTCGGAGGGGGAAATTACCTATAAGGGCCAAGATGTGCGCGCGTGGTCCACGAAAACCCTGCGCAGCCTGCGCCGCGAAATGCAGATCGTGTTTCAAGACCCGTTTGGCAGCCTAAGCCCGCGTATGACCTGCGAGCAGATCATCGCCGAAGGGCTGGGTGTGCATGGCGTGCCAGATGGCCGCCAGCCGCGCGATATGGTGGCCGAAATCATGCAAGAGGTTGGGCTGGACCCGGCCACTATGCACCGCTACCCGCACGAATTTTCTGGCGGCCAGCGCCAGCGCATTGCCATTGCCCGCGCGATGATTTTGCGCCCCAAACTGGTGGTGTTGGACGAACCCACCAGCGCGCTGGATATGACGGTGCAGGTGCAGATCGTGGATTTGTTGCGCGATCTGCAGGTGAAATATGGGCTGGCCTATTTGTTTATCAGCCACGACCTGAACGTTGTGCGCGCCATGAGCCATAAGATCATTGTTATGAAACAGGGTGACATCGTCGAGGCGGGGGGCGCCGAACAGGTGTTCGAGGCCCCGCAATCAGACTATACGCGCCGCTTGCTTGCGGCGGCTTTGGGCCATTGAAAGCCCGGCCTAAATGGCCGAGCTGTGCCCCGCTTTGCTAAGGTCATAGGCATCAAAGGCGCGCGCCACCATCCGCGTCAGCAGGCGCGCGGCGGGGGGAATGAACAGCCCCGTGTCGGACAGGTGCAACAGCCCGTCAAAGGCCTGCGCCACCGGCACCAATAGCGCCGCTACCTGCCTGTCAGACAGGCCGAAGCTGTCTTTCATCTCTTGTGCATCAATGCGGAAATCACACATCAATGCCTCGATTATGCGGGCGCGCATGATGTCTTGGCCGGTAAAGATATGCCCACGCGCGGTGGAAAACTTGCCCGCACGTATCGCGGCCACATGCGCCGAGGTGGCGGGGGCATTTTGCGCATAGCCCTGTGGGAAACGGGAAATAGATGAGGCACCAACGCCGATCAGCACTTGGGCCGGGTCGTCGGTATAGCCCTGAAAATTGCGCCGCAACGTGCCCGCCTTTAGCGCGCGTGCCATCCCATCTTCGGGGCGGGCGAAATGGTCGATTCCGATTTCGGTGTAGCCATCCCACACAAACAGGCGTTGGGCGGTTTCGAACAGCGCCAAGCGTTCTTCGGGGGTGGGCAGCGCATCGGACGGGATCATTTGCTGGCGCTTTGCCATCCATGGCACATGCGCATAGCCATAAAGCGCCACGCGATCTGGGTTAAAGCTGAGCAGCTTTTGCACCGTATCGGTAATGCGGGCCTGCGTTTGGTTGGGCAGGCCGAATAAGATGTCAGCGTTCAGGCTGCGCACACCGCGGGCACGAATCATGTCTACGGCGTTGCGCGTGGTTTCAAACCCTTGCAGGCGGCCAATGGTTTTCTGGATGTCTTCATCGAAATCTTGGATGCCAATCGAGGCACGGTTCATGCCCGCCGCGGCCAAGGCATCCAGCCGCGCGGCATCAATCTCGTTTGGGTCAATCTCGACCGAGAATTCGGCGTCTTTGGCCAAGGGCGCAACGGCAAAAATGCTGGCGGCCAGATCTGCCATCATATCGGCAGGCATCAAGGTTGGCGTGCCGCCCCCCCACTGCAGCCGCGACAGCGTAACGCCTTTTGGCAGGTGCTGGCCCAATAGCGCCAGTTCCTGTTTCAGGGTTTCGGCATAGGCGCGCACGGGTTCTTGGCTTTGCGTGCCTTGGGTGCGACAGGCACAAAACCAACACAACCGCCGGCAAAAGGGCACGTGCAAATAAAGCGAGATCTGGTCTCCGGGCTGAATTGCCCCGATCCAGTGCGAAAAATCGCTGGGCCCTACGTTTGGCGAAAAATGCGGCGCGGTCGGGTAACTGGTGTACCGCGGCACTTTGGCATCGAACAGACCTAGCTTTGCGAGTTGCGTTTTTGAGACCATGGAACTAGCCTTAAACTCATGGGGCAGGGGTGGACTTTGACCCAGATCAAGCGCGCGAAGATAAACATGTTGAATGAACATAGTAGCTCGGTCACCCAAGAGTGCAGCGACTGCCCTATTCGCCATAGGGCGGTTTGTGCCCGCTGCGAGGTGGATGAACTAGAGCGATTGGAAGAAATTAAATATTACCGCACATTTCAGGCGGGCCAAACCATTGTCTGGTCTGGCGATAAGATGGAATTCGTGGGCTCGGTCGTGTCTGGCATCGCCACGCTGACCCAAACCATGGAAGATGGGCGCACGCAAATGGTGGGCCTGTTGTTGCCCAGCGATTTTGTCGGGCGGCCGGGGCGCGATGGCGCAGCCTATGATGTGGTGGCCACCACCGATGTGGTGATGTGCTGTTTTCGCAAAAGACCCTTCGAAGATATGATGGGGCGCACCCCGCATATTGCCCATCGCCTGCTTGAAATGACGCTGGACGAGCTGGATGCCGCGCGCGAATGGATGTTGGTTTTGGGGCGCAAAACCGCACGCGAAAAGATTGCCTCGTTGTTGTCTATCATCGCGCGGCGCGATGCGTCGTTGAATTTGCGCCCGGCGCGGGGGGCTTTGGTGTTTGACGTGCCCCTGACCCGCGAAGCCATGGCCGACTATCTGGGCCTAACGCTGGAAACGGTCAGCCGCCAGATTTCGGCGCTCAAACGCGATGGTGTGATCACGCTGGAAGGCAAGCGCCATGTCACGGTGCCAGATTTCGCGCGCCTGTTGGAAGAAGCGGGCGATGACACAGATGGCGGTATGCTGTCCTAAGCGGTTTGCCAATCGGGGTATCGCTGATAAATAGTGCCCAGCAATTTGGGGGGCACGGCATGGGCGAACAGCAGGTTTTAATTGCAGGTGGCGGTATTGGCGGCATGGCATTGGCCCTGACGCTGCATCAAATCGGCGTGCCCTGCACCGTGTTCGAGGCTGTTGCGCAGATCAAGCCGTTGGGCGTGGGCATCAACCTGCAGCCCAACGCAGTGCGCGAATTGTTCGATCTTGGGCTTGGCGCCGATATGTTGGACCAAGTGGGCCTGCCTGCCTTGGAATGGGCCTTGGTGGGGCGCAATGGCAACGACATTCATGCCGAACCGCGTGGGTTGAAGGCCGGCTATCACTGGCCCCAATACGCCGTTCACCGCGGCGCCTTGCAGATGATGCTGTATCAGCTTGTGCAACAGCGGCTTGGGGCGGATGCGGTGCAAACCGGCCTGCGCGCAGTGGGCTACAGGCAAACCGAGGCGGGCGTTACCCTGCAGCTGCGCGATGCGGCAGGGCAGTTGCATGAAAAAACGGGCGCGGTGCTGGTGGGGGCCGATGGGCTGCATTCGGCCTTGCGGGCGCAGATGTATCCAGACCAGCCCCCCATTCAGTGGGGCGGCGCCATTTTGTGGCGGGGGGTGACCCGGGCGGCGCCCATTCGCACCGGCTCGTCCTTTGTGGGGCTGGGCACGCATAAACACCGGATGGTGATTTACCCCATTTCCGCCCCCGATGCCGATGGGCTGGCCACGATCAACTGGATCGCGGAGCAAACGGTGGACAATTCCGCTGGCTGGGAGGGGGATTGGAACCGCAAGGTAGATATCGAGCGGTTTATCCACCATTTCGAGGGCTGGAATTACGATTGGCTGGATGTGCCGGCCCTGATCCGTGGCGCCAGCGAGGTGTTTGAATACCCGATGATCGACCGCGACCCAGTGCCAAGCTGGGTTGACGGGCGCATGGCGCTCCTGGGGGACGCCGCGCATGTCATGTATCCAACCGGCTCGAACGGGGCGTCGCAGGCGATTATCGATGGCCGGGTTTTGGGCGCAAAGTTTCTAGAGCATGGGCTGACCCCCGACGCGCTGGCCGCCTATGATGCACAGTTGTGCCAGCCCGTGTCAGAGCTGGTTTTGCGCAACCGTGGGGCTGGGCCATTTGGCTTGCTAAACTTGGTAGATGAACGCTGCGGCGGCGTTTTTGACGATATCAACAGCATTATCCCGCAGGCCGAACGCGATGCCTTTATGGCAGGCTACAAGGCTGCTGCGGGTTTTGCCATCGAACGGTTGAATGCCAGCCCACCCACCATAGCGCCCGGCGCGCGGCTGGCCTAAGCAGGGTGGCCGGGCGGTGCCGCGGCACCGCCCAACCGGTCAATTAATGCGCCATGAAAACCGGAATTTCAGACTGTTCCAGCATATAGCGCGTGGCGCCGCCCAAAATGGCCTCGCGGAAGCGCGAATGCCCATAGGCCCCCATCACCACCAAATCCGCGCTCATATCCTTGGCGTGGCGCAGCAAGATGTCAGACACGCGCGGCATGGTTTTTGACAAAACGTCAATCTCGCAGCGCACCCCATGGCGGGCCAAATATTGCGACAGCTGGCCGCCCGGGTCGCTGCGATTGGGGCCATGAACGGGGGGATCAATGACAACCACATGCACCTCTTGGGCGGCTTTCAACAGCGGCAGGGCCGCGCGCGCGGCGTTCAGCGCCTCGGCGCTTTCGTTCCAAGCCAAGGCAATTTTCTGGGGTGCGGTGATTTGATGGGTTTGGTCGGGCACCACCAAAACCGGGGCTTGGCCCTCGAACAGCGCCGCTTCGATCACCGGCTCTAATTCGGCGCCGCGATTGTTGCCATAGGGGCGCGGCAGCACAACCAAATCGGCAAATCGCGCACGCGCCGCCACGTGCCGGGCCACATCGGCCAGCTGCGCCACGCCAGATTCGGTGCCATAGCGCACCCCGCTGACGCCCAGCTTGGCCTTGACCGCGGTTTCAATGGCCGCTGCCTCGGATTGGGCGCGCTCGATGCTTTCTTGCAAGATCATGGCATTCGCCCCGGCATAGTAATAGCCGGTTTGGCTGCGATCGACGCCCAAGCACAAGACATCGAGATGGGCATCTTGGGCCTCGGCCAAGCAGGTGGCCTGCGCCAAAACCGGCGCAATCAACGCATCATCGGTCAGAACTGAAAACAACGATTTATAAGCCATGTTTCTTTCCTCCGTTGCGGGCCTTGGAATTTTGGCAAAGCCCGGTTCATGCCCAAGACTAGGCCTGCGCTGCGGGGCGCGCTTTGATTGTGGTCAAGCAATCGGCGCCCAGCCTTTGATGCAGATCAAGGCACGCCGCCGATATCAGACGCATTAAGCACCCAGTCTAAACAAGCCCGCGTGCGCATACGAATCGCGTGGGACCAGACGAAGGGACGCAAAATGTTGAATTATATCAAGCTAATCGCGCTTGGTTTGATCACGCTTTTGGCGATGATCGGGGCCAGTTATGCGCGCGATTTGGCATATCAGGTGAACGCACTGACGGTCGCATTGGTTGCTGCTGGCATGTTTTTATGGACGCTTCGCAACACCGACGAAGCGGTAAGCTACCGCGATGTTTCGGGCGAATATATGGATGGCGTTGTGCGCGCCGGTGTTATTGCCACCGCTCTTTGGGGCGTTGTTGGTTTTCTGGTGGGCGTCACGATTGCCTTTCAGCTGGCCTTTCCGGTGCTTAATTTTGAATGGGCGCAGGGCTATCTGAATTTCGGCAAATTGCGCCCGCTGCACACCTCGGCGGTGATTTTTGCTTTTGGCGGCAATGCGCTGATTGCAACCTCGTTTTACGTGGTGCAGCGCACCAGCGCGGCGCGGCTGTGGGGCGGAAACCTGGCTTGGTTCGTGTTTTGGGGTTTCCAGCTGGTCATCGTGCTGGCCGCGACAGGCTATATTCTGGGGGCAACCCAATCGAAAGAATATGCCGAGCCTGAATGGTATGTCGATTGGTGGCTCACCATCGTTTGGGTGGCGTATCTGGCGGTGTTCATGGGCACCATCGTAAAGCGCAAAGAGCCGCATATCTACGTGGCCAACTGGTTTTACCTGTCCTTCATCATTACCGTTGCGATGCTGCACTTGGTCAACAACCTGTCGATCCCGGTTTCGATTTTTGGTTCGAAATCGGTGCAGGTATTCTCGGGCGTGCAAGACGCCATGACGCAATGGTGGTATGGCCACAACGCTGTGGGCTTTTTCCTGACAGCGGGCTTCTTGGGGATGATGTATTACTTTGTGCCCAAACAAGCCGAGCGCCCTGTGTTCAGCTATAAACTGTCGATCATCCACTTTTGGGCGCTGATCTTCATCTATATCTGGGCCGGCCCGCACCACCTGCACTATACCGCGCTGCCTGACTGGGCCTCGACCCTTGGCATGGTATTCTCGATCGTGCTGTGGATGCCCAGCTGGGGCGGCATGATCAACGGCCTGATGACGCTGTCTGGCGCATGGGACAAGCTGCGCACCGATCCGATCATTCGTATGATGGTGATTTCGGTAGGCTTTTACGGCATGTCCACCTTCGAGGGGCCGATGATGTCGATCCGCGCGGTCAACAGCCTGTCGCATTACACCGACTGGACCATTGGCCACGTGCATTCCGGCGCCTTGGGCTGGAACGGTATGATCACCTTTGGCGCGCTGTATTTCTTGGTGCCCAAACTGTGGAACCGCGAGCGGATTTACAGCCTAAGCTTGGTAAGCTGGCACTTTTGGTTGGCCACGATCGGCATCATTCTTTACGCCGCCTCGATGTGGGTAACCGGCATCATGGAAGGCCTGATGTGGCGCGAAGTAGATGCCAATGGCTTCTTGGTGAACTCGTTCGCCGATACCGTTGCCGCCAAATTCCCGATGTATGTGGTGCGCGGCTTGGGCGGGGTGCTGTTCCTGCTGGGGGCCATCATCATGTGCTACAACCTTTACATGACCGTGAAGCGTTCGCCGGCTGTCGAAGCCAAGAACCACATGGTTCCAGCTGAATAAGGGGGGCTATAAAGATGGCAATTCTTGATAAACACGCGATCCTAGAAAAGAACGTCACGCTTTTGGCAATCTTTGCCTTTCTGGTGGTGACAATCGGCGGCATCGTGCAAATCGCCCCGCTGTTCTGGCTGGAAAACACCATCGAAGATGTAGAAGGCATGCGCCCCTACACGCCGTTGGAACTGGCTGGCCGCGATATCTATATCCGCGAGGGCTGCTATGTCTGCCACAGCCAGATGATCCGGCCCATGCGCGACGAGGTCGAGCGCTATGGCCATTACAGCCTGGCGGCGGAATCGCAATATGACCACCCGTTCCAATGGGGGTCAAAGCGTACCGGCCCCGATTTGGCGCGCGTTGGTGGGCGCTATTCCGATGAATGGCACATCGACCATTTGCGTAACCCGCAATCGGTTGTGCCTGAATCGGTGATGCCCAAATACGGGTTCTTGGAAAACCGTCTGATCGAAGGCGAATATATCGGCGAGTTGATGGCCACACATCGCATGGTGGGCGTGCCTTACACCGACGATATGATCGAAAATGCCCGCGCAGATTTTGCAGCGCAGGCCGACCCCGACAGCGATTATGACGGCTTGCTGGAACGCTATGGCGACAAGGTGCAGGTGCGCAATTTCGACCGCCAGCCTGGTATCACCGAGGCCGATGCGTTGGTGGCCTATCTGCAAATGTTGGGCACGCTGGTCGATTTCTCGACCTTCACGCCTGACGCAAGCCGCTAAGGAGGGCAAGAGATGGACACCTATACCATTCTTCGCCAGATCGCCGATAGCTGGATGTTGATTGCGATGTTTGCGTTTTTCGTTGGGGTTATCTTGTTCGTCCTGCGCCCCGGCAGCACGAAAACCTACCGCGATGTGGCAGATATTCCGTTTCGGCACGAAGACAAACCCGCCCTCAAGGGCGGCCGCCCCGAGGAGGCGTGAACCATGGCAAAACAACCGCATAAGAAGCACGAGGTCGAAACCACTGGCCATGAGTGGGACGGCATTCAGGAATTCAACAATCCTTTGCCGCGTTGGTGGCTGTGGGTGTTCTATGCCTGTATCGTTTGGGCGATTTGGTATTCCATCGCCTATCCGGCGTGGCCGGGCCTGAAATCGGCCACATCGGGGTATTTGGAGTTTTCAACCCGCGCCCAAGTGGCTGAAAGCATTGCCGAGTTTGAAACCAAGCTGGCCCCGATGAACGACAAACTGGCCGGTGTCGAACTGGCCTCGATCGCGGATGATGCCGAATTGCGCGGCTATGCCGTGTCGGCGGGCGCGGCGGTGTTCAAAACATGGTGCGCACAGTGCCATGGTTCGGGTGCGGCAGGCGCCAAGGGTTACCCCAACTTGCTGGATGACGACTGGCTGTGGGGTGGCACCATGGAAGATATCCACACCACCATTACCCACGGCATTCGCAACACCGATGACGAAGACGCCCGTTTCTCGCAGATGCCGGCCTTTGGCCGCGACGAGTTGCTGGAAAAAGAGCAAATCGCGCAGGTTGTGAACTATGTCATGTCGATTTCGGCAGGCAACACCCCGCAAGATGCCAGCCTTGTGGCCGAGGGCGAGGTGGTGTTCCAAGACAATTGCGCCGCCTGCCACATGGAAGATGGCACGGGCGACCGTTTCCAAGGCGCGCCAAACCTGACAGATGCGATCTGGCTGTTTGGTGGCGATTACGCCTCGCTTTATGAAACGGTGTACAACGCCCGCTATGGCGTGATGCCCAACTGGAATACCCGCCTGTCCGAGGCCGAAATTCGCGCCGTTGCAACCTATGTGCACGGTTTGGGTGGCGGGGAATAACCCTTTACAGAACACCCTGGGGCGGTTTCGCCCCCGGGTCCGGCACCGGTTTTTCCGTCCTGTTCGCGCGTTTCCTGGGAAAACCGGTGCCACTAAATTCGGCAAGCAGGCGTATGTCCCTACGCCTGCTTGTTGCTATTTAGGGCGCCGAACAGAATTTCCAGCGCTGAGCCAAAAAAACTGTTGGCGCGAAAATATTGGCGTGGGCCGTGCGCATGGGGTAGCCTTGGCGAAACCAGCTTTGGCGCGGGGCGTGGCATATGCAGCATTATTCCATTCTAGATCTATCCCCAATCCCCGAAGGGGGCAGCGCGGCGGATGCGTTTGCCACATCTGCGGCATTGGCGCAGGCCGCCGAAGCGGCGGGTTACCATCGCTATTGGCTGGCCGAGCATCACAATATGCCCGGCATTGCCTCGGCTGCGACGCCGCTGGTGATTGCCCATGTCGCCGCGGCCACCCGGCATATACGGGTGGGGGCCGGGGGGATGATGTTGCCCAATCATGCGCCCCTGGTGGTGGCCGAACAATTTGGCACGCTGGCCACCCTTTACCCCGGGCGTATCGATTTGGGGCTGGGGCGCGCGCCCGGCACCGATATGGCCACGGCCCGTGCGCTGCGCCGCCATATGGCGCCCGAAGATAGCTTTCCCCAAGACGTGGTTGAACTGATTTCGTATCTGGGCACGCCAGATCCGGCAGCAACGGTGCGCGCCATTCCCGGCACCGGCACCCACGTGCCTGTGTGGATATTGGGCAGCAGCCTGTATGGCGCACAGCTGGCCGCGTATTTGGGGCTGCCTTATGCCTTTGCCTCGCATTTTGCGCCTGATTATCTGGCCGATGCGATCCGCACCTATCGGGCCACTTTTCGCCCCTCGGAATGGTTGGAAACGCCCTATTTCATGATGGCAATGGGCGCGTTTGGTGCAGAGACCGACGAAGAGGCGCAGTATCTGCGCTCGTCTCAGTTGCTGGCATTTGCGCGGTTGCGCACAGGCCGCCCCGGGCCCTTGCCGCGCCCCCGCTACGACCTGTCCGAGGTGCCGCCAGCGGTGATGCAGCAGGTGCGCCACGCCCTGTCTGTGTCTGCCACGGGCAGCCCCGAGACATTGCGCCGCCAATTCGCCCAAGTGATCGCGCAATACCGCCCCGACGAGGTGATTTTGGCCGGTGCCATTCACGACCCATCGGCGCGCATCCGCTCGCACCAGATATGCGCGCAGGTCTTGGCCGAATATGTTGCCCCTCAGGCGCAGGCCAGCTGATTGGTCAATAGGTGTGGCAAAGATGCAGAATTTGACACAGGTCAAGGAGCCGCCGGCAAAGGCCTGAAAAAAGGGGGGGAATTCAGGCAAACCCCGGAGTGATTCCGTGTCGAACACACAACCCGAAGCCCCCAGCCTATATGCGGCGCGCGAACCCATTTTCCCAAAGCGCGTGCATGGTAAATTTCGCAACCTGAAATGGGTGCTGATGATCTTCACCTTGGGGATTTATTATCTTACCCCTTGGATCCGCTGGGACAGGGGGCCAAACCTGCCCGATCAGGCGGTGCTGGTCGATTTGGCCAACCGCCGCTTTTTCTTTTTCTGGATCGAGATTTGGCCGCACGAATTTTATTTCGTGGCGGGCCTTTTGGTGATGGCGGGCTTGGGGCTGTTTTTGTTTACCTCGGCCTTGGGGCGTGTGTGGTGTGGCTATGCCTGCCCGCAAACGGTGTGGACCGATCTTTTCATTCTGGTGGAACGCTGGATCGAGGGTGACAGAAACGCGCGCCTGCGCCTGCATCGCCAAAAGAAACTGGATTTTCGCAAAATTCGCCTGCGCCTGACAAAATGGGTGGCGTGGTTTCTTATTGGCTTGGCCACCGGCGGGGCATGGGTGTTTTATTTCACCGATGCGCCCACATTGGCGGTGGATTTGGTGCAAGGCACGGCACATCCTGTGGCCTATACCACCATGCTTATTCTGACGGCGACAACCTTTGCCTTTGGTGGTTTTGCCCGCGAACAGATTTGTATTTATGCCTGCCCATGGCCGCGTATTCAGGCGGCGATGATGGATGAAGACACGCTGGTGGTGGGCTATCGCAGCTGGCGGGGCGAGCCACGCGGCAAGCAGCGCGACCAAGAAGACAGCACCACGCCGGCGGGCGATTGTATCGATTGCATGGCGTGTGTGAATGTGTGCCCCATGGGCATTGATATTCGCGATGGCCAGCAGCTGGAATGTATCACCTGTGCGCTTTGTATCGACGCGTGCGATGATATCATGGCCAAGCTGGGCAAGCCCCGTGGTTTGATCGATTACATGGCCCTCACCGACGAGATCGCCGAACGCGAAGGCAAGGCGCCCAAACCGATTTGGAAGCACGTTTTCCGCCCCCGCACCATTTTGTACACCACGCTTTGGTCACTGGTGGGGGTGGCTTTGGTGGTGGCGCTGTTCATGCGCTTGGATATCGAGGCAACGGTGGCGCCGGTGCGCAACCCCACGTTTGTTACCCTGTCGGATGGCTCTATTCGTAACACCTATGATGTGCGTTTGCGCAACAAACACGGCACTGACCGGCCGTTTCAAATTTCGGTCAAGGGCCACCCTGCGCCGCGCGTGCAGCTAGAGGGCACACCCTATGGTGCGGTGACAGTGCCGGCCGATACAACCCAGCTGCAGCGCGTCTATATCGTGGCGGCCGCTGGCTCGGACCCGGCAAATAGCGAGCGGTGGGATATCCGCCTGTGGGTAGAAGACACCTCGAATGGCGACCGCGTGTACAAAGACACCATTTTTAATGGAAGGGCAAATTGATGACGAAAGAGCGCAAACTGACAGGCTGGCACGTGCTGTTTGGCTTTGTTGCGGCCTTTGGCGTGATCATTACGGTGAATTTGGTGATGGCCTATAACGCCGTATCCAGCTTTCCCGGTCTCGAGGTGAAAAACGGCTATATTGCTAGCCAAAGCTTTGACAAGCGCCGTTTGGCCCAAGAAGCGCTGGGCTGGCGCGCCTATGTCGAGGTGCGTGATGGGCTGATGCAGGTCACGCTGACCGACCGAAACGGTAAATCGGTGCAGGTGGGTAAGCTGCAGGCCTTGGTGGGGCGGCCCACCTCGGACCGCGATGATTTCACGCCGGAACTTAGCTATAATGGCCGGGCCTATGTGGGGCCGGTTCGCTTGGCGCAGGGCAAATGGATTGTGCATCTGACGGCGGTATCGCTGGAAGGGGCGCCCTTTGCCCAGCGGCTGGATGTGCACGTGAACTCCTAACCCAAAGGCCCCTGCAATGACCGCCCCAATGCGCCCCGGAATTTCGGCCTGCCCCGCCTGTTCGGCGGCCCCTGCTGCGCAGGCTTTGGCCCACCAAGATACGGTGCTAGAGGCGCGCATTGCCCTGTCGCTGCCCACCATCCATTGCGCGGCCTGTATCAGTGCGGTGGAAGAGGTGCTGAACGCCTACCCCGGCGTGCACAATGCGCGCGTGAACCTGACCATGAAACGCGCCAGTATCGAGGCCAGCCCCGATGTGATGCCCGATGCGCTGGTGCGCGCGGTGGGCGCCATTGGCTATGAGGCCCATGAACTGGATGCAGGCACGCTCAGCGCCACCACCACCGACAAGGCCGGGCGCGATTTGCTGATGCGTTTGGCGGTGGCAGGGTTTGCTGCGATGAATGTCATGCTGCTGTCTGTTTCGGTCTGGTCAGGGGCCGCAGATGCCACGCGCGATATGTTTCATTGGATTTCGGCACTGATCACGATGCCCGTTATCGTGTTTTCGGGCCAGCCGTTTTATCGCAATGCATGGGCTGCTTTGCGCCATGGGCGGTTGAATATGGACGTGCCTATCACGCTGGCCATTTTGCTGGCGGTGATCACATCGCTTTGGGAAACATCGCTGTCTGGGGCGCATGCTTATTTTGATGCCGCCTTGGCGCTGACCTTCTTTTTGCTGGCGGGCCGCTATCTTGATTATCGCACCCGTGCGATTGCGCGTTCAGCGGCAGAAGAGTTGGCCGCGCTGGAAGTGCCGCGCGCCTTTTTGCTGGTGGATGGCCAAGAAACCCAGGTGCCAGTGGCGCAGCTGGCTGTGGGCGATTTGATCCGTCTGCGCCCCGGTGGCCGGTTGCCGGTGGACGGCGTGATTGTTGAGGGCCAAACCGAATTAGACCGCGCCATGCTGACCGGCGAAACCGTGCCGGTTTTTGCCGGTCCCGGGCAGGCGGTATGCGCAGGCGAGGTAAACCTGACCGGCGTGCTGACGGTGCGGGCCACGGCTGGTGGGCAAGACACCTCGTTGCACCGCATGGCGGATTTGGTGGCAATCGCGGAATCTGGCCGCTCGCGCTATAAGTCTTTGGCAGATCAAGCGGCAAAGCTGTATGCGCCCGGGGTTCACATTTTGTCGGGCCTCAGCTTTTTGGGCTGGTATCTTTACACATGGGATTTGCGTACAGCGCTGAATATTGCTGCGGCTGTTTTGATCATCACCTGCCCGTGCGCGCTGGGCCTTGCGGTGCCTGCGGTGACCACTGCTGCCAGCGGGCGGCTGTTTCGGCGCGGTATGTTGATCAAGGATGCCACCGCGCTAGAGCGCTTGGCGCAGGTTGATACGGTGGTATTTGACAAAACCGGCACGCTGACACAGGGTACCCCGGTGCTGACAAACCTGCAGGCCCACCCGGCCGAGGCGATGGCGATTGCCATGGCGCTGGCGGCGGGTTCGGCCCACCCATTGTCGCAAGCCATTGTGCGGGCGGGCGCCGCGGCTGGCTTGGTGCCCGCGCAGGTGCACGCGCTGCAAGAACGCCCCGGCTATGGCACCATGGGCCAATGGCAGGGGCAAAGCGTGCGGCTGGGCCGTGCAGCTTGGGTCGGGGCACAGGCCGGGGCGCAAACCAGTGCTTGGCTGCAAATCGGCAGCGCGGCACCTTTGCAGCTGACATTTGCCGATAACTTGCGCGCGGGCGCCGCCCAAGCGGTGGCCGACCTGCAAGAGCAAGGCTGCAATGTGATCATGATTTCGGGCGATGCCACCCCGGCTGTTGCGGCCCTTGCGGCGGAACTGGGGATTACCGATTGGCAGGCCGAGGCGCTGCCCGCAGAAAAAGTGGCCCGCATAGCCGCGCTATCGGCGGCGGGGCACAAGGTGCTGATGGTGGGCGATGGGCTGAACGATACCGCCGCCCTAAGCGCCGCGCATGCCTCGATTTCGCCAGCCTCTGCGCTGAATGCGGCGCGCATGGCCTCTGATATTGTGCTGTTGGGGGCCGATTTGGCACCCATTGCACAGGCTGTGCAAACCGCCCGCGCCGCCACCCGCCGCATTCGCGAAAATTTTACGGTGGCAACGGTCTATAACGTTATCGCAGTGCCGCTGGCGGTGGCGGGCCTGTGTTCGCCGCTGATTGCCGCATTGGCGATGTCGTTAAGCTCGATTACTGTATCGCTGAACGCCCTGCGCCTGAGGTAAGCCATGGAAATTTTGGTTATTCTTATTCCGGTGTCCCTGCTGTTGGGGGGCGCTGGGCTGCTGTTTTTTGTCTGGACGGTGAAATCGAACCAATATGACGACCCCGATGGCGACGCGCAGCGCATTTTATCGGGCCAGTGGGACGACCATCCAAAACCGTGATTGCCCATAAAAAAACCGCGCTAAGCGCGGCTTTTTAATGATGGGCCCAGCAAAAATTAGCGGGGGCAAATTGAGCGGGGCCAAAATTAGCCTGGGGGCGGCCCGATTGTGGTGCAGGACAATTTGCGCGCCTGCAATCTGCGGCAGGCCAGATCTGCGGTTTCTTGGCTCATCCCCAGAAAATTGGCTGCATAGCCGCTGTTTTGCTTGACCACCCGGCGCAAGCTGCCATCCAGCGTATCCACCTCTAGCAGCGCAGTCTTAAGCAAAATCCGCTCGGCCTGATGGCGGCTGTTGTATTTGCCCACGTTGATGCCCCAGTGCCGCCCCCCCGAGGTAGAGACACGGCTGACAACCTCGGGCTGGTCGGGGGTGGCGGCCTGATCGGGCTGCAGATCTTGGGGCCGGGCGCGCGGGGTAAGCGATGTTTCGATCAGCTCGGAAATCTGGCGGGCTTCGAGCGCGGGCTGGCTGGGCGCGGGCTGGGCGGGTGCGGCCACGGCCTCGCGCAGGGCTTCTTTGATGTCGTCTTTCATTTCCGCCACCAACATTGGCGCCTCTGCCGGGGTATTCAGGCTGCCGGGGCGGGCCTTTGGCCGCAGGCTTTTGCGCACAACGCTAAGCATGGGCAGGCTGCGTGCGCCCGGGTCTTGGTAATTGGGTTTGCGCGGGGGGCGCTCGGTCACTTGGCGCGGTGCGCGTTTAAAGCCCAAATCAAGCAATTCGGCTACCTTGGCGTTGCGCGCATTCGAAGAGCGGCCCCCAAACACAGTGGCGATGATCCGCTCGCCATTGCGCTCGGCCGAGGCGACAAGGTTAAACCCGGCGGCGCTGGTATAGCCGGTTTTGATGCCATCGGCCCCCTTATAGGCCGACAGCAATTTGCGATTGGTGTTGTAGACGGTGCGCACCCCTGCATCGGTTTGGCGGCGCGAGAACAGGTTGTAATATTGCGGGAAGTCGTAAAACAGCTGACGGCCCAAAATGGTCATGTCGCGGGCGGTAGAGAGATGCCCGCTTTCGGTAAGGCCGCTCATGTTTTTGAAATGCGTCCGCGTCATGCCCATGGCCTTGGCCGTGCGGTTCATGCGGCGGGCAAAGGCGGCTTCTGATCCTTCGATCGTCTCGCCAATGGCGGTGGCGGCGTCATTGGCCGATTTTACCGCCGAGGCGCGGATAAGGTAGCGCAGCTTTATTTTTTGCCCGGCCTTTAGCCCCAGTTTGCTGGGCGGTTTCGAGGCTGCCTTGGACGAGATGCGCACAGGCGTATCTAGGGTGATTTCACCGTTCTCGATGGCCTCGAACGCCACATAAAGTGTCATCATTTTTGTCAGCGAGGCGGGGTGCAACTGGGTATCGGCATTCGAGGAATACAAAACCTCGCCGGTGCGGGCATCCATCACCAGCGCCGCAAAAGGGGCGGCCACCGCGCTGAGCGGCAGCACGATAAGCATCCATAATGCCGCGAAAATATACAGGCCCCTGCGGCCCGGCCATTTCTGCCGATCCTTCACGTTCTTGCCCTTATTCTGCCTCGTGCCGCCGGTTTTCCGGTCTGGCTTATTGATTTGCTTGCACCATAGCATATTAGCTTTGTCGCTTAAAGCATTCAATTTGAATAGGTTTTTGAAAATAAGGGTAGGAAGCAGGAACAATATATTGTGGCGCATGTCGGTGCTGGCGCAACATGCGGCGGGCGCTTTTGGCGGCGATCGCCTTAGGCAAAAACATGCCTATCCGATTTCATGCAAAAGCTGTGGAATGCCTGCAAGGCTGGGCAATTCGCGAAACCGCGTTGTATCGGTGGGCGGTTCGGCGTGTTCCAGCTCCCATGTCAGGCCATGGGGCACAAAAACACCCCAACCGCCCAAGGCTACCATGGGCCGGACATCAGATTTCATCGAATTGCCCACCATCATGGCCTGTGTCGCCCCGACACCGTGGCGCTGCAACAGCGCCTGATAGGTGGCAGGGGTTTTGTCGCTGACAATTTCAACCCCATCAAACAAATCCCTCAAACCCGATTGGGCCAGTTTACGCTCTTGGTCCAGCAAATCGCCCTTGGTGATCAGCAATACTTTGTGGTTTTGCGCCGCGGCCTGCACGGTTTCGCGGGCATGGGGCAGCAAATCTATCGGGTGGCGCAGCATCTCTTGGCCGGCCTCGATCAATTCGCGTATCACCGATGCGGGCACGCGGTTTTGGGTAATATCCAGCGCAGTTTCGATCATCGACAGGGTAAAGCCCTTTATGCCAAAGCCATAATGCGCGATGTTGCGCCGCTCGGCCTCTAGCAGCCGCTGGTGCAGATGCGCAGGATCGGCATAATCGGCCAATAGCTGTTCGAAACGGTCTTGTGTCAGGCGAAAAAAACGCTCGTTGTGCCAAAGCGTGTCGTCTGCATCAAACCCGACGGTGGTTAAATTTTGCATGCTGCCACCTGTATCAGGGATCGCCCTTTTCTAATCGGACTTAAACGATATATAGGGTAACTCAAACCCGAATTGAAAAGCGTAGCCATGAAGCACCAGTTTGTCATGATGTCGGATAAGCCGGGCGAGGGGGAAGACACCTCGGTCGTGGTGAAGACCCGGCCAAAAACCCAGCGGCCGCCGCTTTATAAGGTGTTATTGCTGAATGACGATTACACGCCCATGGAATTCGTGGTGCATGTTCTGGAACGGTTTTTTGGCATGAATCACGCCCAAGCCTTTGAAATTATGCTGACAGTGCATAAAAAGGGGCTGGCGGTTGTGGGCGTGTTTTCGCATGAGATTGCCGAAACAAAAGTGACGCAAGTGATGGATTTTGCCCAACGCCACCAGCACCCGCTGCAGTGCACGATGGAGCGCGAATAACCCCGATGTCACACCCCCGCATTTCGTTGGCGCTGCAGGCCGATGCATTCCGCCTGCCGCCCCGTGGTGGCGTGGCCATTTTTGGGCCCGCGACGGATATTTCCGATTTGGGCGCAGATGTGGTGGTGCAAAGCCGCCTTGCCACCGATCACGCCTATTGGCAGGCGCGCAATGTGCCGGTGGTTTTGGCCTTGGCCGCCCGCCCACAGCTGTCTGTGGTGTTTTTGCCCCGCGCCAAGGCACTGGCGCGCGGGTTGGTTGCGCAGGCCGTGGCCGAAACCGATGGGCCGGTGGTGGTGGATGGCCAAAAAACCGATGGTATTGATAGCCTTTTGAAAGATCTGCGTGGCAAGGCAGATGTGGGGCAGGTGATCTCGAAGGCCCATGGCAAGCTGTTTGTCATCTCGGCCGCGCCCGATGCCTTGGCCGCATGGCAGCTGCCCGCCGCCCCCCAGCAGGCTGCAGATGGCTTTGTTACCTTGCCGGGGGTTTTTTCTGCCGATGGTATTGATCCGGCGTCGCATCTTTTGGCGCAGGGGCTGCCCGCCGATTTGGGCCGCCACGTGGCTGATTTGGGGGCTGGCTGGGGCTATTTGTCGGCGCAAGTGTTGGGCCGCGACAAGATAGAAACCCTGCATCTGGTCGAGGTTGACCACAGCGCGCTGGAATGTGCCCGCCACAACGTGCCAGACCCGCGCGCACAGTTTCATTGGGCCGATGCCACCGCTTGGCGGCCCAAAAAGGCCTTAGATTGCGTGGTGATGAACCCACCCTTCCACACCACCCGCAGCGCCGACCCGGATTTGGGCCGCGCATTTATTGCGGCCGCTGCAGCCGCTTTGGCGCCACAGGGGCGGCTGTTTATGGTGGCCAATCGTCATTTGCCTTACGAGCCGGCCTTGGCCCAACATTTTGGGCAGGTCACCGATTTTGGCGGCGATGCGCGGTTCAAACTGCTGCTTGGCGAACGCCCGGCTCGTTTGCGGCGCTAGTATAGAATAAGCTGACCGAGAATCAGGAGAAACGCCATGTCCTTTTCGATCAAGGGAAAGACCGCGATTGTCACCGGGGGTGCCCATGGCATTGGCTTGGCCATTGGGCAGCATTTCGCAGATCGCGGCGCCAATGTGGTGTTTGCCGATATCGACGAAGCACAGCTGAAAAATGAAATTGGCCCCAATCAGGACGGCACGAATATTCGCTATTTCGCCGGGGATTTGCGCCAAAAGCTTACGTTGGCCAACCTGCTGTCTGCCACGATCGATGCGTTCGACCGGGTAGATATTTTGGTGAATGCCTCGCGCCAGATCATGCCCTCGGACCCGCTGAACGCCGATGATGACGCGGTAGAACTGCTGCTAGAGCAAAATTTGATGACCGCGCTGCGCCTAAGCCAGCTGGTGGCAAAGCGGATGATCCGGCAGGCCGAGGGGCAGGCCGAGGGCGCGGCAGGCACGATTGTAAACCTGTCATCCATTGCCGCACGGCGCACCAACCCGCATTTGTTGGCCTATTCCGTATCGACCGCAGCCCTAGATCAGATGACGCGGGCGCTGGCTGTGGCCTTGGCGCCCCATCGCATTCGGGTGAATGGTGTTGCGTTTGGCTCGGTGATGTCGAACAGCCTGAAAGGCGCTTTAAAAGAGCATTCGGAATATCGCAGCGACATCGAAGACCACACGCCCCTTGGCCGCATTGCCGGGCCTGCAGAATTGTCAGAAGCGGTGCAATATCTGGCCTCGGATGCATCGTGCTTTATGACGGGGCAGATCCTCACGCTTGACGGCGGCAGAACCTTGATAGACCCTGTTGCGGCACCCGCCCATTAACGGCGCATGGCGGTGTGCGGTGCAGCCACTGCCCCCGCGCGACTGGAGATTTGAATGACCGATTTCACCACCGAGAAACAGACCGCCAGCGCGTGGTTTCGCACCCTGCGCGACGATATCGTCGCGGCCTTTGAAGGGTTGGAAGACAGCCACGCCACGGGGCCTTTTTCCGATATGGCTGCGGGCCGTTTCGAGGTGACACAAACCCAGCGCCATTCGGATGATGGCAGCGACGCCGGCGGCGGATTGATGAGCGTGATGCGCGGCGGGCGTGTGTTTGAAAAGGTGGGCGTGAACATTTCTACCGTTTTTGGCACTTTGGGGCCTGCAGCGCAAAAATCGATGGCGGCGCGTGGCGTGTCGGGCATGGATAAAGACCCGCGGTTTTGGGCCAGCGGCATCAGTTTGGTGGCGCATATGCGCAACCCCCATGCGCCAGCGGTGCATATGAATACCCGCATGTTCTGGACCCCTCATGCCTGGTGGTTTGGCGGTGGCTCTGATTTGAACCCTTGTATCGAATATGCCGAAGATACCGCGCATTTTCACGCAACCCAAAAGGCGCATTTAGACCCGCATGGCACGGACCATTACCCAAAGCTAAAAGCATGGGCAGATGAATATTTCTTCATCCCGCACCGCAACCGCGCCCGTGGCGTGGGGGGCATTTTCATGGATGACCGCAACAGCGGCGATTGGGCGGCCGATTTTGCCCTGACCCAAGATATTGGCCGCGCCTTTTTGCCCGCCTTCGTGCCCTTGGTGGAAAAGCGCCGCGTGCAGCCTTTTGATGATGCCGATAAAGATGCCCAGCTGGTGCACCGTGGCCTTTATGCCGAATATAACCTTGTCTATGACCGTGGCACCAAATTTGGGCTGGCCACGGGCCATGATGCCAATGCCGTGTTGATGAGCCTGCCGCCCTTGGCCAAATGGGTGTAGCACCGCTGCCGGGCGTTGCCCCGGGGGCGGGTTTTGGTGTAAAGGCAAGGCAGGTGCCGGGCACCTGCCGCCTGCAGGCCACGGCCATGGTGAAGCCCGGAGAAATCTTTTCTCACCTTTGATGCATTTCTAGGGTGGGTAATGCAGGCCCCCGCTGAAAACAGAAATGCCTCTGAGTGAGGACAAAGCGATGCTGACTTTACCCGCATCCCCGATCGGCGTGGTCATGGGCCCCAAAGGGCCAAAAGGGGGCAGCGATGCGCAACCCTGATCTGGACCGCATGAAAACCCAAGCCAAGGCGCTGCGCCGCGCGCTGGACAGCGCCGGCACGCCCGTTAGCCATGCCCAAGCGCTGGAATTGTTAGCTCAGCAACATGGTGCGCGCGATTGGAATACGCTGCATGCGCGCCTGTCTTGCGGCAATGCCCCGCCCGAATTGGCGTTGGGAGACAGGATAACCGGGCGCTACCTGGGCCAGCCCATTGCGGGCACTGTGGTGGCGCTGTCTGGCCCGGCCAGCCACCGTGCGATCGAGCTGCAATTAGACCGGCCCGTAGACGTGGTGGTATTCGAGGGGTTTTCCAATTGGCGCCAGCGCATTCGTGCCACGATTGATGGCACAGGGCGCAGCCACCGCTGCACATCGGATGGGGTGCCGCAATTGGTGGTGCAGCGGGCCTAAACCCAGCTGACATCGCCCAAAAAGATGTAGCCCGCGCCGTAGATTGTTTTGATCAGGCGCGGGTTTTTCGGGTCTTCGCGCAGCTTTGTGCGCAGGCGCGAAATGCGCACATCCATCGCCCGATCAAAGCTTTCGCCGGCCGCGCCCCCCAGCGTTTCTTGCATCACAGCGCGGCTGATCAGGCGTTTGGGGCGCTCTAGAAACAGGCGTAGCACCTCGCCCTCGGCATGGGAAAAGGGTGTTTCTTCGCCGCGATCATCGACCAAAATGTAGCTGTCAAAATAGGCCGACCAGCCATTAAACCGGGCGGTGTTGCCGGTGCTGGTGGCAGATTTGCCGCGCCGCAGCCGTGCGCGGATGCGGGCCACCACCTCTGCCGGATCGAAGGGTTTGATGATATAATCATCTGCGCCCAACTCTAGCCCGGTCACCCGGTCTTGCACCTGCGCGCGCCCTGAAATGATGATCACCGTTGCGCCCTGTTCCAACGCCAAACGGTGCACCAAGGTCAGGCCATCGCGATCTGGCAAGGACAGATCGACAAGGCACACATCGGGGGTGGCGGTTTTCAGCGCGGCCTCGAATTCGGTGGCGCGGCCAAAGCCCATGGTGCGAAAGCCCGCCTCTTCCAATGCATCTGCCAGCATGCTGCGAATTTCGGGTTCGTCATCCAAGATGGTTACAAGCGGGGCAGTCATTGTTTAGGCCTCGTGCGGGGAAAGATAGGCGCCCAATTCGCGGGCGCTAAAGGGTTTGCGCAGCACGGGGGCCTTTTGCAAGGTTTGCCGATGCAGCGGGTGTTCTGGTGGCAGCGATGTCATCATGATGCGCGGGGGGGCGTTGGGGGGCAGGCGCTGCAGCAGATCCAGCCCGGTGGCGTCGCCCTCTAGCGAGATGTCCGACAAGATCAGCGTGATGCCCGGCACCTCGCCCAGCAGTGTCAGCGCTTCGTCTACGCTGGTGGCCTCGATCACGGTGTGGCCCAGATCGGTCAGCATGCCGCGAATGCCGGCGCGCAAGTCGTCGCTGTCTTCGACCAGCAGCACCAGCCCGGGCGCCACGGGGGCGGGGGCGTGGCGCAGCGGCAACCGCAGGGTGACTTGGCCGTTGCCGCTGGCGGTATTGCCCAGCCGCACGGTGCCCCCGGCCAATTTGCAGGTGTCATAAACCATCGCCAGCCCCAGGCCTGACCCCTCGCCGCCTTTGGTGGTAAAAAACGGCTGAAAGGCATGGTTCAATGCAGCCTCGGAAAAGCCGGGGCCGGTATCGGTGACGGTGAATTCGGCCCATGTGTCACGCACGGGCGTGACGGTTAGGGTAATCACGCCTTGCGTGCCCATGGCGTCGCGGGCGTTCAAAAAAAGGTTCAACAGCGCATCTTGCAGCATGCCGGGTTCCAGCATCAGCCGGCCATCACTGAGGCTGTTGAAAATATCCAAACGCATGCCTTGGGGCAGGGCTGGGGCGGCCAGTGTTTCCAGATCGCGCAACAAGGCCCCCAGATCGGTGGGTTGGGGGTGCCATTCGCGGCTGCCGGTGATATCGCCAATGCGGTTCAGCAAGGCCCCACCGCGGCGCGCGGCCCCAAGGGTGGCTGCCACCAGTTCTGGTGCCCGCTCGGGCAGGGGCAGGCGTTGCAGCCGCGATTGGCTGCCCAAGATAATGGTCAGCAGGTTGGAAAAATCATGGGCCATGCCGCTGATCAACTGCGCGGCCAATTCGCGCCTGCGGGTTTGTTGCAGCGCTGATCGGGCTTGGGTTTCTTCGGTGACATCGGTGGATAAAATATACACGCCCACGATTTCGCCAGCTGCGTTGCGGTCGGGGGTAAAGGCGGTGCGAATGCGGCGCGAGCTGTCTTCGTGGTAGAATTCAAAGGTGCTGTGCGTGCCCTGAAAGGCGGCCCGCAATTTCGGGCCAATATGGGAATAGGCGCTTTCGCCCAACGCCTCGTGGATATTCAGCCCAACAATATCCGAAGGGCGGCCGGGGATAATGGCATTCAGGCGGCGGTTGGAAAATGTATAGGTCATATCGCGCCCGACATGGGCGATATGGGCTGGCATCATCTCGGTGGTTTGGCGGGTGCGGGCCTCGGTTGCGGTAAGCTGGCGCTTGGCCTCTTCCAGCGCCGAGATGGTGGCGGCCAAGGCCCGGTTTGTGGCAGACAGTTCTTCGGCATAGGCCAGCAACTTGTCGCTTAATTCGGCCGAGCGGCTGCGCAGCAAGGTTTCTTGCTGCTTGGTTTGGGTGATGTCGGTATACACCGTAATCCAGCCCCCCTCGGGCAGGGGCACGCCCTCGACCGCGATGGTTTGGCCGTTGGCGCGGGTGCGTTCCATGTAATGCTGCTCAAACGCGCGGGCCTGTTCGACACGTTGTTGAACGGCGGCGTCGATATCATCTACGGGGCCATATTCGCCCCGCTCTACAAGGTGGCGGATGGTTTCGGCAAAACTGGTACCGGGCTGAATAAGATGCGCGGGCAAATCAAACATTTCGCGAAAAACGCGGTTCGACACAACCAAGCGCAGGTCGCTGTCATAAATCGACAGCGCCTGTGGGATCAGGTTTAGGCCAGCCATCATCATGGCGGCGCTGTGCTGGCTATCTTGCGACATCAGGCCCCTTTTTCCCATGGCCTAGCATTGCCCGGCCCGGCCGCAAAGCCCATTGATGGGTTGTTACAATTCGTAAGGATTGGGAAAACATCAGGAAAAAGTTGACCATCAGCGTGCAAGCTGCACCAATTGTGCTGGAAGAATCGCCGGCACAGGCGGTCGGCTGCCCGGAACCAACCGGGTAAAGGGAGGAATAGATTTGGCACAGTCGTCTCAGGCGGCCGGGGGGACAATGTCCATTCCGGCGCTGCTGCTTCGTAACGCGTCCGAATTCGGCGACAAACCCGCCTATCGGGAAAAACAATTCGGTATCTGGCAGAGTTGGAGCTGGAAACAAACCGAGGCCGAGGTGCGCAACCTTGCCCTTGGGCTGATCAATATGGGGGTGAATGAGGGCGATTTTATTGCCATCATCGGCAATAACCGCCCGCAGCTGTATTGGTCGATGGTTGCCGCGCAATCGGTTGGGGCCATCCCTGTGCCATTGTACCAAGACGCCGCTGCCGAAGAGATGGCCTATGTGCTGGATCATTGCGGTGCACGCTACGTGATTGCCGAGGATCAAGAGCAAGTCGATAAGGTGCTAGAGGTGCAAGACCGCCTGCATCAATTCGAGCATATGATCTATCTAGATCCGCGCGGGATGCGCAAATACGACCACACCCGCCTGCATGACTATGCCCATGTCCAAGAGCAGGGCCACGCCGCCCGCGACGAGCTGACGCCCGAGCTGCAAGCGCGCCGGGCCAAGCTGAATTACGAAACGGTCTGCGTGATGCTGTATACATCGGGCACCACAGGCAAACCCAAAGGCGTTGTTCTTTCCAACCGCAACATTATTGAATCGGCCAAAAGCAGCGCCGAATTCGATAACTTGGGCCCGGGCGAAGAAGTGCTGGCCTACCTGCCCATGGCGTGGGTGGGCGATTTCATTTTCTCGCTTGGCCAAGCCTATTGGACAGGCTTTTGCGTGAACTGCCCCGAAAGCCCTGAAACCACGCCCTCGGATTTGCGAGAGATTGGGCCGACCTATTATTTCGCCCCGCCACGCGTGTTTGAAACCCAGCTGACCAATGTGATGATCCGCATGGAAGACGCGGGCAAGCTGAAAAAGTGGCTGTTTGACACGTTCATGGCGCAAGCCAAGCGTGTTGGCCCCGATATTTTGGATGGCAAGCCCGTTGGGCTGCTGGACCGCCTGAAATACAAGCTGGGCGACATCTTTATTTACGGGCCGCTGAAAAACACCTTGGGCATGTCAAACGTGCGCGTGGGCTATACCGCAGGCGAGGCAATTGGGCCCGAGATTTTCCAATTCTACCGCTCGATCGGGATCAACCTGAAGCAGCTTTATGGCCAAACCGAGGCGTCAGTGTTTATCACCGTGCAGCCCGATGGCGAGGTGCGCGCCGATACTGTGGGCGTGCCTGCCCCCGGGGTCGAGCTGAAAATCAGCGATACCGGCGAGGTGTATTACCGCAGCCCCGGTGTGTTCGAATATTATTACAAAAACGCCGAAAGCACCGCCGATACCAAAGATGCCGAAGGCTGGGTTGCCACGGGTGACGCTGGATTTATCGAGCCTGACACTGGGCATCTGCGCATTATCGACCGTGCAAAAGACGTGGGCAAAATGGCCGATGGCAGCCTGTTTGCGCCCAAATACGTTGAAAACAAGCTGAAATTCTTCCCCAATATTCTAGAGGCGGTGGTTTTTGGCAACGGGCGCGACAAATGCATGGCCTTCATCAACATCGACATGAGCGCCGTGGGCAATTGGGCCGAACGTAACAATATTGCCTATTCCAGCTATCAGGAACTGGCGGGCCACACCAAAGTATACGCAGCCATTCAGGCCCATGTAGAAGAGGTGAACCGCAGCATTGCAGAAGATGAAATGCTGTCGGGGTGCCAAGTGCACCGCTTCTTGATTTTGCACAAGGAACTGGATGCCGACGATGGTGAAATGACCCGCACACGCAAAGTGCGCCGCCGGATCATCGAAGAGAAATTCGCCGATCTGATCGAGGCGCTTTATGCGGGCAAAACCGAGCAATACACCGAAACAGAGGTGACCTACGAAGACGGTCGCAAGGGTAAAATTTCCGCCACGCTGGAAATTCGCGATGCCGCAATCGCCCCGATCCGTACCCAGAAGGTGGCAGCAGAATGACCCAGACAATGCAAGACGAAGGCTATGTCACAGCAGACGGTCGCAAGATCGGTGGTGTGATGATGGAGATGAAAAACATCACCCTGCGCTTTGGCGGTGTGAAGGCGATTACCGATATTTCCTTTGATATCCGTCAGGGCGAAATTCGCGCCATCATTGGGCCAAACGGGGCCGGCAAATCCTCGATGTTGAACGTGATCTCGGGGTTTTATGTGCCGCAAGAGGGCGAGGTGTTTTTTCACGGCAAAAAACGCCCCCCCATGAAGCCATTCGAAGTGGCGCGCCAAGGTATTGCGCGCACCTTCCAAAACATCGCGCTGTTTGAAGGGATGACCGTTCTGGACAACGTCATGACGGGGCGCCTGAACTATATGCACACCAATATTTTGCAGCAGGCAATTTGGCGGGGCAAAGCCGAACAAGAAGAAAACGAAAACCGCGAAGCGGTGGAAAAGATTATCGATTTCCTTGAAATCCAATCGATCCGCAAAACCCCGGTGGCTCGCCTTCCCTATGGTTTGAAAAAGCGAGTCGAGCTGGCGCGGGCCTTGGCGGCCGAGCCCAAGCTTTTGCTGCTGGACGAGCCGATGGCCGGGATGAACGTTGAAGAAAAAGAGGACATGAGCCGCTTTATTTTGGACGTGAACGACGAATTCGGCACCACCATTGCCCTGATCGAACACGACATGGGCGTGGTGATGGATTTGTCTGACCGGGTGGTTGTGATGGATTACGGCAAGAAAATTGGCGATGGCACCCCAGACGAGGTGCGCAACAACCAAGCGGTGATCGATGCATATCTGGGGGTAAGCCATGACTGATGTTTGCCAAACCCCGCTGATTGCCTTGTTGGCCCTAACCACGCAAAAAGGAGCCTAAGCCATGCCCGATCAACTGATTTTTGCGATGGAAGTCACCCTGAACGGCCTGATGGCCGGGGTGCTGTATGCGCTGGTGGCCTTGGGCTTTGTGCTGATTTACAAAGCGTCGGGCATTTTTAACTATGCTCAGGGTGTGATGGCCCTGTTCGCGGCGCTTACTTTGGTGGGTATCATGGAGGGCCAAGTGCCCTTTAGCCACCTGATCAACGCTATTTTCGGCACAGATCTGCACCATTTCAACTGGTCCGTGCCAGCGCTGGGCGCGATTTTGCTGACCATGGCTGTGATGGTGTTTTTGGCCTGGGCGGTGAACAAGATCATCTTCCGCCATCTGGTAAACCAAGAGCCGATCATCTTGTTCATGGCAACCATCGGGCTGGCCTATTTCATGGAAGGCTTCGGCGACATGATGTGGGGCTCGGACATCAAAAAGCTGGATGTCGGGCTGCCGCAGGGCCTAAACAGCATGATCGACGAAACCACCTATGGCCTGCTGGGCTACGGGTTCTTTATTGATAACCTTGATTTGGTGGCCACGATCATTGCCATTTTGCTGGTCAGCGTGTTGGTGATGTTTAGCCAATACACCAAGCAGGGCCGCGCCATGCGCGCTGTGGCCGATGACCACCAAGCCGCCTTGTCGGTGGGGGTCAGCCTGAATTTCATCTGGGTTATGGTGTGGTCGCTGGCGGGTTTTGTGGCGCTGGTTGCGGGCATCATGTGGGGCACCAAATCGGGCGTGCAGTTTTCGCTTTCCTTGATCGCACTAAAGGCGTTGCCGGTGTTGATGCTGGGCGGCTTTACCTCGATCCCCGGTGCCATTGTGGGTGGCTTGATTATTGGCGTGGGTGAAAAACTGTTTGAATTCCTGATGGGCCCCATCGTGGGGGGCGCGACAGAAAACTGGTTTGCCTATGTTCTGGCGCTGATATTCTTGGTCTTCCGCCCGCAAGGCCTGTTTGGCGAAAAAATCATCGAGCGGGTGTGACGGTATGCAAAAGGTAATCGCCATATTGAACGTGATTGCCTGGGCTGGGTTCTGGGCATTTGGATACCTGGCGTTGACTGCGGGCAGCGGCAATTCCCAACAAATGGTTATTGCCGCCCTACTGGCCGCCTTGGGCGGGGCAGTGGGGATCTGGGCTTATTTCCAGCTGGTCCGCTATTGCGAGCGTACAGGCTACGCGGCTGGCCCAAACCGAGCCAATCGCCAACATCTTGAAGACGAATACAACGAGGGGAGCCTCTGATGTTCTATCGTGAAGCGGGCGATTTCAAAACGTCCTACAAGGCCGACAGCCAGACCTTCCCGATCAAATTTGACCGCTATCGCTATTATGTGGTTTTGTTCGTGGCCTTTGCGCTGATCCCGCTGGTGATCAACGATTATTGGGTGAACGCCATTTTCATGCCGTTCCTGATCTATTCGATTGCCGCCATTGGGCTGAATATTTTGGTGGGCTATTGCGGCCAGGTCAGCCTGGGCACTGGCGGCTTTATGGCGGTGGGTGCCTATGCGGTGTATAAGCTGATGACGGCCTTCCCCGAGGTGAATATCTTTTTCCACGTCATTTTGGCCGGTGGCATCACGGCGTTTGTGGGTGTGCTGTTTGGCCTGCCATCGCTGCGCATCAAGGGGTTTTATCTGGCGGTGGCCACGCTGGCTGCGCAGTTCTTTTTGGTGTGGCTGTTCAACCGCGTGCCGTGGTTTTACAACTACTCGGCCTCGGGCCAGATTTCGGCGCCCGAACGCACCGTTTTCGGTGTCGAGGTGACAGGCGCCAACACCGATGCATGGGCCACCTATCTGTTCTGCTTGGTCTTCACGTTCGTTTGTGCCCTGATTGCCCGCAACCTGACGCGTGGTGCGCAGGGGCGCAAATGGATGGCGATCCGCGACATGGATATTGCGGCGGAAATCATCGGTGTGGACCCTTTGAAAGCCAAGCTTAGCGCCTTTGCGGTATCGTCTTTCTTCGTGGGTATTTCTGGCGCGCTGTTCTTTGCCGTCTATCTGGGCGCGGTCGAAGTGGGCGAGGTGTTTGGCATCAACAAATCGTTCTTGGTGCTGTTCATGGTCATCATCGGTGGTCTTGGCTCGATCTTTGGCTCGTTCGCGGGCGCGGCGTTTTTGGTGCTGCTGCCCGTGTTTTTGAAAAACGCGCTGGTTGGCGGGCTTGGCTGGCCCACAGATTTGGCCGCACATCTGGAATTCATGATCGTAGGGGCACTGATTATCGTGTTCTTGATCGCGGAACCGCATGGCTTGGCGCAGCTATGGCGCGTTGCGAAAGAAAAATTGCGCCTGTGGCCCTTCCCACACTAAGCTTGTGGGCCGGGCTGGCAGGTGGCCAGCAATGTCTTGCCCCGCGACGTGGGGCAAGGCGAGGAGTTCGGGGGGCACCCCGGAAAAGTAGACATCGGAATAACCAAGGGAGGAAAACCCGATGAAATTGAAACTGATCTCTGCCGCTGTGGCTGCGATGATTGCAGCAGCACCGGCCATGGCCGAGCTGACCTTTACAGCGCTGAGCTATCGTACCGGGCCTTATGCCGCAAACGGCATTCCCTTTGCAGATGGCTATCAAGATTATTTCACGCTGCTGAACGAGCGTGATGGTGGCATTGGCGGCGAGCGCGTGAACTTGGTTGAATGCGAAACCGGCTACAACACCGAAAAAGGTGTGGAATGCTACGAATCGACCAAAGGCACCGGCGCATTGGTTTACCAGCCGCTGTCCACTGGCATTACCTACCAGTTGATCCCCAAAGCCACGGCTGATGGTATTCCTGTGCACTCGATGGGCTATGGCCGCACCTCGGCCAAGAACGGCGAAGTGTTCCGCAACATCTTTAACTATCCTGCAAACTACTGGGATGGTGCATCGGTTGCCATCAAGCACCTTTTGGATGTGAACGGCGGCGCGCTGGATGGCAAGAAAATCGCGCTGGTCTATCACAACTCGGCCTATGGCAAAGAGCCGATCCGCACCTTGGAAGAGCTGGCCAAAAAGCACGGCTTCGAGCTGATGCTGCTGCCCGTTGACCACCCCGGCCAAGAGCAGAAATCGCAGTGGCTGCAAATTCGCCGCGAGCGCCCGGATCACGTGCTGATGTGGGGTTGGGGCGTGATGAACCAAGTGGCCATTCAGGAAGCGGTGAACATTCGCTACCCGATGGAAAACTTCATTGGTATCTGGTGGTCGGGTTCGGAAAACGACGTGCTGCCCGCAGGCGATGGCGCCAACGGCTACAAGGCACTGACCTTCCACAACACTGGCAGCAACTTCCCGCTGTTTGAAGACATCCAGAAATATGTTGTTGGCGCTGGCAAAGCTGCCGGTGCAGGCGACCAGATCGGCACCGCGCTGTATAACCGTGGCCTTTACGCCGCGATGCTGGCTGCCGAAGCTGCGAAAACCGCACAAGGCATCCACAACACTGGCCCGCTGACGCCTGCGCAGATGCGTGACGGTATGGAAAACCTTGAGATCACTGAAGAGAAAATGGCGGCTCTGGGTCTGCCCGGCTTTGGCCCGTCGTTCAAGGTAAGCTGCCAAAACCATGGTGGCGACGGCCTGACCGCCGTTGTGCAATGGGATGCTGGCGCCAAGCAGTGGAACAAGATCACCGATTTCACCGCACCTGATGCGGATATCTTGAACCCGCTGGTCGAAGCCGATGCTGCTGCTTATGCTGCAGAATCTGGCATTACGCCCAGCTGTAACTAAGCACTGTTTCACGGGCCGCTTTCGGGCGGCCCGTGACCCAAACCAACGGAGCGCGGATAATGCTGGACGCCGGTGAAGTCACCCAAGAGAACCTGCTAGAAGTTAACAATATCGAGGTGATCTATAACCATGTGATCCTTGTTCTAAAGGGCGTTTCGCTGCGCGTACCCAAGGGCGGAATCACGGCCCTGCTGGGCGGCAACGGTGCAGGTAAAACCACAACGTTGAAAGCCATTTCCAACCTGCTGGCCAGCGAGCGCGGCGAGGTGACCAAGGGCAATATCATTCTGCGTGGCGAACGTATTCAAGATCTGAACCCCGCCGATCTGGTAAAGCGTGGCGTTATTCAGGTGATGGAGGGGCGCCACTGCTTCGAGCATTTGACGGTTGAAGAAAACCTGTTGACTGGCGCCTATACCCGCAATGCCAGCAAAGGCGATATCAACGCCGATCTGGAAATGGTTTACACCTATTTCCCGCGCCTGAAAGAGCGCCGCCGCAGCCAAGCGGGCTATACCTCGGGCGGCGAGCAGCAGATGGTGGCGATTGGCCGTGCCTTGATGAGCCGGCCCGAGACCATCTTGCTGGACGAACCATCGATGGGCCTTGCACCGCAGCTGGTCGAGCAGATCTTCGAGATCGTGAAATCACTGAATGAAAAAGAAGGCCTGACCTTCTTGTTGGCCGAGCAAAACACCAACGTGGCCCTGCGTTATGCGCATTATGGCTATATTTTGGAATCGGGCCGCGTGGTGATGGATGGCCCGGCCAATGAATTGCGCGAAAACCCCGATGTGAAAGAGTTCTATCTGGGGATGTCGGACGAGGGGCGCAAATCGTTCCGCGATGTGCGTTCGTATCGCCGCCGCAAACGTTGGCTTAGCTGATCAGTACCGCACCGCGCGCCAGATCGGCCGCGCACACAGTTTATTAAGTTGCGGCCAAAGCGGCCGCCAGCCGGAGAAATACCGATGGGTCGCTTTTTCGACGATCTGGAAACCCGTACGCCCGAAGCCCGCGCCGCCGATTTGGCCGTGGCCTTGCCGGCACAAATTGCCCGGGCGCAGGCTTTGGCCGGGTATGGCGACAAATTGAACGGGGTTGATGCTGCGGCCGTTACCTCGGTTGCGGCGCTGCCCAGCTTGCCGGTGTTGCGCAAATCAGATTTGGGTGCTGCGCAAACCGCAGGTAACCCCTTTGGTGGCTTAACCACGCGCCCCGCGCATGGCTTTGCCCATGTATTTCAAAGCCCGGGCCCCATCTACGAGCCGGGCGATACCGCCCATGATTGGTGGCGTATGGGCCGGTTTTTGAATGCCTGCGGCATTGGTGCGGGCGATGTGGTGCAAAACTGCTTTGGCTATCATTTGACCCCGGCAGGGATGATATTTGAATCGGGCGCGCGCGCTGTGGGGGCCGCTGTGCTGCCTGCTGGTACCGGCCAGACCGAACTACAGGTCATTGCTGCGCGCGATGTGGGCACAACCGCCTATGCGGGTACGCCGGATTACCTGAAAATCATCTTGGACAAGGCCGATGAGATGGGTGTGCAGCTGGGCATTACCCGCGCGGCTGTGGGCGGTGGCGCGCTGTTTCCCAGCCTGCGCCAAGAATATGCCGATCGCGGTATTACCTGCCTGCAATGCTATGCCACCGCCGATTTGGGCAATATCGCCTACGAATCCGACGCGATGGAGGGCATGATCGTCGATGAAGGCGTGATCGTTGAAATCGTGACGCCCGGCACGGGTGACCCGGTGGCGCCCGGCCAAGTGGGCGAGGTGGTGGTGACCACGCTGAACCCCGATTACCCTTTGATTCGGTTTGCCACGGGCGATTTGTCTGCGGTGATGGAGGGGGCCAGCCCCTGTGGGCGCACCAACACCCGTATCAAGGGGTGGATGGGCCGTGCAGACCAGACCACCAAGATCAAGGGCATGTTTGTACGCCCCGAACAGGTGGCGCAATTGGTGGCCAAGCACGATGAAATCCTGCGCGCCCGCGTGATTGCTGGGCGCGAGGGGGAAATGGATGTGATGACCGTGCAGATCGAGGCCGACGGCGGCAGCAAAGATGCCTTTGCCGCCAGCGTTGTGGAAGTGCTGAAAATGAAAGGCGCGGTCGAAGTTGTGGCGCCCGGCAGCCTGCCCAATGATGGCAAGGTGATCGAAGACCAGCGCAGCTACGGCTAAGGGTTGCCAAAGCATCTGCGCAAAAGGGGGCTTTGGCCCCCTTTTTTGTGGCTTTTGGCGTGCCTGTGCCCGTACCCGCGCCCATGTGCCAGAGGGCTGGCTGATGGCGCAAAGAAAAAGGCCGCTGATCTTGCGATCAACGGCCCAAATCCATTCTATCCGGAACTTAGCCCTGACGGGCTTTGAACCGGCGCTGCGTCTTGTTGATAACATAGACGCGGCCCTTGCGGCGCACGACGCGGCAGTCGCGGTGACGCTGCTTGAGCGAGCGGAGCGAATTTTTGACCTTCATGGTCTTCTCCTTTCGTCGCGGCGCGGCCTTGCGCCATTGCAGTTGCCCCAATGGGGCGAAAAAATTTATCGTGGTGGGCGGTACAAGGTTCGAACTTGTGACCCCTACGATGTCAACGTAGTGCTCTACCACTGAGCTAACCGCCCGACTTAACGAAACTCAACGCCCCTGAACGAATAGGGGCGCGGAATCCCGCGCCGATCCGCTGGTCTATAAAAGGAGTCGGACAGGGGATCAAGGGCTTTTGGTAAGCTAATTTATCAGGCTATGGTATACCCGAAACAGGAGTGCGCATGACATATCCCGCCTATCACCTTTTGATGCCCAAAGCACGCGATACCAGCGTGGTTTTTGCATCGCCGCACAGCGGGCGGGCCTATGCGCCTGCGTTCGTGCGCGCCTCGGTGTTGGATGGGCACAGCCTGCGCTCGTCTGAAGATGCGTTTGTAGACCAGCTGTTTTCTGATGCACCACGCCATGGGGCGCCGCTGCTGCTGGCAGGGGTGCCGCGCGCCTATGTTGACCTGAACCGCAGCGCAACCGAGCTGGACCCGGCGCTGATTGATGGGGTGCGCAAACTGGCCCATAACCCACGCATTGCCGCCGGGTTGGGGGTGGTGCCGCGGGTGGTGGCGGGGGGGCGCGCCATTTATCGCGGGAAAATCCCCCTTGCCTTGGCCAAGGCGCGAATCGCGGCATATTGGGCGCCGTATCACGCGCAATTGCGCCAGCTGCTTGATCAGTCTTTGGCGCAGTTTGGGCAGGCGATTTTGATTGATTGTCATTCTATGCCCCGCGAAGCGCTGGATGGTATTTCCCATGTGGGTATGAAACGCCCCGACGTTGTTCTGGGCGACAGGTTTGGCGCATCTGCCGGGGCCGAGGTGGTGGATATTGTTGAATCTGCGCTGGTTTCTGCGGGGCTGCGGGTGGCACGCAACGCCCCCTTTGCAGGGGCTTATATCGCGCAGGCCTATGGCCGCCCGGCGCGTGGGCAGCATGTTGTGCAAATCGAGATAGACCGTTCGCTGTATATGGACGAGGCCGCTATTCGCCCAAATGCTGGTTTTGCCCAGCTGCAAAGCGTTTTGGCCAAGGTTGTGGCCGAGATTGCCGCTTATGGCCGGGCCAGTCATGGCCGACAGCTGGCCGCAGAATAACGCCTAGCGCAGCGCCCGGCCTTTCACGATGGCCTCGGTGCCAAACCGTTTGCGAATGTCATCTGCGGCGCGTTCGGCGCGGTGGCGTTTGGCGGCCTGCGGATCCAACAGATCGCCCGATAGATCGGCGCCAGTGGCGGGGCACAGATCTGACAGGCCGACCCCCAGCAGCCGGTATGGCTTGGCTGTGGGAACTTGCACAAATAGGCTGTGGGCTGTGCGATAGATGCGATCGGCCATCTGCGTGGCATCCCGCAGGCTGTGGCGCCGGGTGATCAGTTGGTGATCGGCGCGCTTTAGTTTTAGGGTAATTACCCGCCCTGCCAGATCTTTGGCTTTCGCGCGATCGGCCACTTTTTCAGCCATTCGCCAGATATGGCCATCCAGAATATCGGGGTTTGCGGTATCTTCGTGAAACGTCGTTTCGTTTGATATGCTTTTGATCGGGGCATTACGGGCAACGGGGCGGGTATCTTCGCCGCGCGCCAGATGCCACAGCCGCCCGCCCATGGCGCCAAACCGGGCGGTTAGGTCGTCCTTGTCCCAGCGCAGCAGGTCACGAAAGCTGCGAATGCCGGCCTGTTCCAGCGCCTCTTGGGTGGCACGGCCAACGCCCCAGATCAGGCGCACAGGCTGATCGCGCAAAAAGCTGGCGGTATCGGCGCGGCCAATCACGGAAAACCCATGCGGCTTATCCTGATCCGAGGCAACTTTGGCCAAAAACTTGTTGTGGCTTAACCCGATCGAACCGGTG
>Ga0181559_10000238_pt1 | contig 48180 bp, 44 predicted proteins | sample 011ome_21_FD_133752 | JGI IMG/M metagenome (GOLD analysis project Ga0181559, IMG submission 133752) | Coastal salt marsh microbial communities from the Groves Creek Marsh, Skidaway Island, Georgia - 011508AT metaG (megahit assembly) | ecosystem: Environmental > Aquatic > Marine > Intertidal... | reverse complement strand
CCGGTCCCCGCAAACACGCCGAGGAGATCATCGACACCTCGCCCGGCACCGAGCTTCCACTCCGCCAAGGTGCCGACGTTCACATCGTTGTCGAGCTTGACCGGGCGACCCTCGAGCGCTGCGCTGACCCGTCCAACGACGTCGACGTCGTGACCCCACCCCGGGAGATTCGGTGCAGCCGGCAAGACACCGGAACCAGGAACGACCGGACCGGGCGCGCCGATTCCGACACCGGCGGCACTTCCCGCAGGGTCGACCTTTCGCGCCACGGCGACCATGGCAGCGATGACCGCATCGGGCCCGCCCACGGTGGGCGTTGGCCGCTTGACCTTCGCCAGCACCTCGCCGTTCTCGACCAGGACCGCCATGATCTTGGTGCCACCGAGGTCGATACCGACCGCTCTCATCGGTGTGTTCCCCGCCGAGGGGCTCAGCCCTCGAGAGGTTCGTCTTCGGGATAGCCGAGATCCCATTCGACGACGATGCGTTCGCGTTCACCATCGCGATTGACACGCTCGCGGTTGCGACGGAACTGGGGATCGTGAGGCGGAAGCAGGAGCAGGCGAGCGTTCACCCGATCGCGAAAGCTGTCCATGACGTCCCGCTCTCCGTAGACGGCTCGAATCTCCCAGTGGGGCGCAGCCGGACCGAGGTACGTGATGGTCGCCTGACCAACCGGAGGCTCCTCGATATCGAGATCGGCGCTGTCACTCATGTGACGAAGTGTAGTGGGGAATCGGTCCAAGATTTCCCGCCCGTGCACCCGTTTTGCCTGAGATCATGGCGAACAGTCGGCCGTTCGCCCTCTGTTACGAAACGATGGCGCGACAAAACACTCCGCTTTACTGCAACTTTCCACCGGATCTGGGCGTAGTACCTCCTGGACAGCGGGCGGTTGGACATCGTTCTGACCAAGGAGATCCGAATGGACACCAACTGGATGGCACGAGGCAACTGCGCCACCCAACACCCTGACACCTTCTTCCCCTCCGATGGCGTCGGCGTCGAAGCCGCGAAACGTGTGTGCGAAGGTTGTCCCGTGCAGGAACGCTGCCTCGAATATGCGCTGCGCAATCGCATCGACCACGGCGTCTGGGGCGGCTGCAGTGAACGACAGCGGCGTCGCATCCTGCGGGCCCGACGGCTCGAGGCTGCCGCCTAGGCGCCTCGACGGGGGCGCTGCTTCCCTAGATTCCCAGTCTGAACGGCTCCACGATGGCGTCGGCGACCCCCCGGAGCCGTTCTGCGAGTGTGGCAGACCGTTTCGGAAGCTCGGCCGACGCTGCGTTCATGAAGTCGGACATCGGATCCGTGTCGATGTCGCTCACGATCGTCCAGACGTACCCATCGCCGTCGACCACGGCCACATGACGGGTCCCGATGTCCTTGGCCCACATGTCATGACCGTCGACAGCGACGATGGAGCCACCCATCTCGTCGATGAGCGCGCCGGTGTCGAGTTCACCGTCGAGTCGGAAGACTGACACGATCGAGCCGTCGTCCCCGGCATACACCGCGTGGGTCATGCCGTCCTCGACCTCACCAGCCATCATCTCCATCGTGTCGGGCATCGCTGGCATCGATGTGAGCGAGGTTCCCGAGGATTCGATCGGCATCTCGGCTGCGGCTGCATCATGGCGGGCAATCAGATCGCCGACCGCCGGGAGCGTCGTGTCACCTCCGATTCCCACAACGACGGACACGACGATCGTGAATGATGCCGCTATCGACGCGAACGCAGGAACACGCCGGCGGATCGCCGAACGCAACTCTGGAGAGGGAACCATTCGCTCTGCTGTGTCGAGCATGTCGACTCGTCTGATGAGCGAAGCTCCGGCATCACTGCGGAGTTCGATCGTCGCACTCGAGCGGAGCAGCGATTGAACCGACCGAAGCGAGTCGACCTCGGCCCTGAGCACCGGGTCGGCCGCCAGTTCGGTCTCGACCGCAACCCGTTCTGCATCGACGAGTTCGCCATCGAGCCAGGCGCTGTGTCGTTCGTGGAGGCTCACGCCAGCACCTCCCTGAGCCGAAGTCGGCCCCGGTGGACCCGGCTGCGCACGGTACCGAGCGGCACGCCGAGGTGGTCGGCGATCTCGTCGTAGGTCAAGCCGGCAACATCACACAGCACGACCGCCTGGCGAAACTCGTCGGGCAACGTCGTGAGCGCATCTTGGAGGTGATCGGGCAGCGAGACCATCGCCAGCGCTTCGTCGGCCGCGGGCCCGCCCGCCAGCAGCCGATCGGGGTCATCGGGAAGATGTGTCTGCGGCCGTCGCTTCCGGCGGCGAGTCTCGTCGAGAAAAACGTTGGTCACGATCCGTGCGAGCCAACCATGCAGTGATCCCGGCACATACCGCTCCAAGCCGCGCTTCACCCGCAGAAGCGACTCCTGCACAACGTCCTCGGCATCGGGTTGGTTCCCGGAAAGTCGATACGCAACGGTGTACATGAACCCGGCGTGGTCGCGGGCGATCTCCGTCCATGTCGGAACTCGAGCGTCGATGTTGTCAGGTGCGCGACCCGACGGGATGCCCGACTGCGGCGGGCCCACGGCCCCGAATCAGGCGTCGTCGGTGCCGTCCGACGACCCCTCGGCGAGTCCGTCCTTGAACTCTTTTTGGGCCTGACCCAACGAGCGAGCAAGTTTTGGCAGTTTGGCGCCGCCGAAGACCAGAAGGACGATCACCAAGATGACCAGGAGTTCCGGGGTTCCAAGGTTCATGGATCCAAGCGTAGCCCGAAGCGTACGAGGAGTCCGTCAGCGCCTGGTGAGGGCCTGTCGGTGCGATCAGGCGGTGACGTTCGATGCCTGGGCCGCAGCGGCAGTCCGGGCCAGTGCCCGCTGGCGGCGGATTCGGCGACGCTCTCGTTCGCTCATCCCACCCCAGATCCCGAATTTCTCGCCGTTCTGGAGTGCATACTCCAGGCAGTCTTCTCGCACGACACACCCGCGACAGACTTCTTTCGCCTCACGCGTGGAGGCCCCGCGCTCGGGAAAGAACAGGTCTGGATCAACACCGAGGCAGTTCGCATAGTCTTGCCAAGACTTTTCCTCTGCTTCGGTTTCGTGGTTCATCGCCATGTGCGTTCCTCCGAGCGTGCGGCGTCGTGACCCCAGTAGGCCCCGCCAGCTGCCACGCGTGTAATTACATCACTGTAACCCCACAGTTGTAAAGGCCGAGATTCGGACCAGCCGCGTTGTTGGGCGGCATCGCCTGCGTTTCGCTCGACGATGGACGCGTCCCGCGCAACCCTCAGCGCCCGCGCACCAGGCTCCGCTTGTGGTCGACAAAGTCCATCAGGACGTAGTCGCCCAGGTTCTCGTTGGTCGTGAAGAACGCCCGTCCACCATTCATCTTGGAGATCTGCTCGACGAAGTTTTGCAAGTAGTGGGTGACGTCGAGCACGAAGGTGTTGATCCGAATATCTTCCCTCGTGCACTTGGCGACCTCGGCAAGTGTCAGATCGACGGTCTGCTGTGACGGTGGATAATTGAAATAGGGCTGCCCGGACGGCGTGATGTGGGCCGTGGGTTCACCATCGGTGATCATGATGATCTGTTTGGTGCCGGTCTGCTTCGACAGCATCTTGCGAGCGATCTGGAACGAGTGCTGCATGTTGGTCCCGTAGACATAGTCCCAGCTGAGTTCGGGCAAGGTCGCTGCATTGAATTCGCGTGCAACCTCGCTGAAGCTCACCATGCCAAGGAAGTCACGCGGATATTGACTCGAGATGAGCGAATGCAGCGCCATCGTGACCTTCTTGGCCGGCAAAAAGTTGTCGCGCATCGCCATCGACATCGACACGTCGAGCATGAGCACGGTCGACGACCGGACGAGTTGTTCGGTCCGCTCGATCTCGAAATCGTCGGGATGCAGCGTCACCGGCGTCCCACCGCCTGTGCGGGCAACCGCGTTGCGAAGCGTCTTCTCGATGTGAAGGTTGAACCGATCGCCGTATTCGTACGGTTTGGTGTCGAAGTCCCGCTCGTGGCCGGCCCCCGTTTTCTCCAGCGCGTGCTTGCCGAGTGTGTCGGCCGACATGCGTTTGAAGAGTTCTTCGAGGGCCCCGTTGCCGATCTTGCGGATGGCACGCGGCGTGAGCTCGTACTTGCCTTCCTTGTTCTCGATGAGGCCCGACTCTTCGAGCATGCGGGCAAGCTCGGCCATGCGCTCCAGTGATTCCGCCGACTCCTCGCCGAGCAGATCACGAGCCCGATCGATGTCGACCTCGGCGAGCGCACCGGGGTTGGTGGCTCCCCGCAACAGGTTGTCGAGCTGATCGATGTCACCCAACTCACCCATCATGTCCATCGCCGACGGCATGTCGAGCGGGTCGAATCCGTCGAAGTCGTAGGACTGGCCCCAGCCCATCTGTGGGAACTGCTCGCGGAGGTTGTCGGCGAGTTGGCTCATCTGAAACTGGAGGTCCATGTCCTCCATCAGTTGATCGCTCAGCTCCTGCAACTGCTGCCGCTGCTCCGGCGTCATCGAGTTGAGCATCTGCTGCGCCTGCGCCATCCGCTGGGCCATGACCTCGAGCAGTTCGTCGAGCGTCTGAGGGTTCTCGGGGAAGAAATCGCCGAACCGTTCCATGAAGCCGTCGAAATCCGGTTCCTCACCGGCAGCACGCTGCTCGAGCATGTGATTGAGCTCGGCCAACATGTCCTTCATCCGCTGCATGTCTTCCGGTGACATGTCGTTGACGCCTTCGGCGATCTGATCGAGCTGCTGCTGCATGAGCTGCTCGCGCAAGCGGTCCATCAACTCCTCGAACTGCTGCCGAGCTGCTTCGCTCTCGAAGTCGTAGTTCTGCAGCGCCTTGACCTGACCAGCCAGATCGGGCGGCAACATGTCGAGCTCCATGTTCTTCATTGCCGCCGTGTCGTTCTGAAGCTGGGCTTGGCGTTCGTCACCCGATGCCGCACCCCGCTGCGCAAGATCGTCGATCGCCCGGCGTTCCTGATCGACGACGTCGCGGAGTGCGTCGGCAATGTCGTCGTACACGCCACCGAGGTCGTGGTTCTCCAGGATGTCGCGACGCCGCTCCCGCAACCGCTGCATCATGTCGCGAATGCCCTCCATGTCGCGGCCTTCGCGATCGGCCAACCCGTTCTGCATCATCTGACGAAGCGCCGAGTTGACGTCTCCGTGATACAGCAGCTCGTCGGCCATCTCTCCGAAGAGATGATCGGCATCGAGATCGAACCCCGTCTGGGTTCCGTCCCACCGTGAGTAGGTGAAGTGCGCCGGCTCCCGACGGCGGCGATGACGACGGCGCAGGACCATTCCCGGAATGTAGTGGCAGCACCATGGCCCGTACAGGTGGACGTGGCCCTCGATGCCCACGCCGCTCGAATCGGACCGCCCGCGCACCTCGCGCTCGAAGGGCGAAGTGCGTTAACGTTCACTAACCATGACGACGACGAACGAAGCCCCCGACGCCTCGGTGGACGCCACATCGTCCAGCCGCCGTCCGGCCAACCGTCGTGATCTCATTCTCGAGGCCGCCATCGATCTCTTCCATCAACGTGGTTACCCGGCCACGAGCGTCGACGACATCGGGAAGGCGGTCGACGTGTCGGGCCCGGCGATCTACCGCCACTTCTCGTCGAAGGAAGATCTCTTGCTCGAGGCCATCAAGCTGGCGGCCGACGAGGTGCACGCCATCAACGGCCGAGCCCGGGCCGAATCCTCCGATGCACGCGAACTGCTGGCCGGCTACATCCGGGCCTATGTCGACGTTGCACTCGAGCGTTCGGCCCTCATCGCGGTGTGGAACAGCGAAGCCCGTCATCTGAGCAGCGAGCAACGTTCACCGATGAGCCGTCGACTCCGTAGTTGGTCGACCGAGTGGGTCGATGCGCTTCAAGACGCTCGGCCCGAGCTCGACGAGCGTTCGGCCCGGCTCCTCGTCACGGGCGCGATCGGCATGATCACCAGCATCACGACCGCGCGCCCTACCGAGGTCGAGGGGCTCGCCGACTCGATCACGTCGATGGCGCTCTCGACGTTGGACACCCCCGTCGACTGACCAGGAGGTCACCATGCCGATCAACCCAGATGCTGCAGGCACGGTCGGTCCCGAGAACGAGATCAGTTGGACGTCCAAGGACAGCCTCCTCTACGCGCTGGGTATCGGCGCGGGTGCCACCGACCCCACCGGTTTCGAACTCGAGTTCACGACCGAGAACACCATGGATGCCAACGGTGGTGTCAGGCCTCAGAAGGCGTTCCCGACCATGGGCGTCGTGCTGGGTGGTGGTGGCGGCATCAGCTTCGGCGACTTCAACCCGGCGATGCTGCTTCATGGCGAACAGTCGATCACGTTGCACCGAACCATCGCCCCGGCAGGGTCGGCCATCGGGCAGGGCAAGGTGGCGGCGATCTATGACAAAGGCAAGGCTGCGCTGGTCGTCAACGAGACGAATGTGCGAGACCACGACGGCACTCCCCTGTGGACGGCGCGCAGCGGCCTGTTCATCTCGGGCGAAGGCGGCTGGGGCGGTGACCGTGGCCCAGGATCGGACTGGGCACTCCCCGACCGAGAAGCCGACGAGGTGCTCGGCTTCGAAACGCGAAGCGATCAAGCCCTCCTCTACCGACTCAACGGCGATCGCAACCCCCTCCACTCCGATCCGTCGTTTGCAGCCCTGGCCGGATTCGACACCCCGATCCTGCACGGACTGTGCACCTACGGTGTCAGCGGTCGGGCGCTGCTGCATGCCCAGTGCGACAGCGACCCCGATCGGTTCGGTTCGATGAGCGCCCGATTCCGCTCACCGGTCCTTCCCGGCGAACGTCTCGACGTCCACATGTGGGCGGACGGCGACCGCACCCTTTTCCAGACCCGCGTCGGTGACCGGGTCGTCATCGACGCTGGTGTCTTCACCAACCGCTGAGCCGTTCCTGCTCGGCGTCACTGCGTCGGCGGTATCGGCCGAAGGCGTTGCGCCGGCGGCCGACTGGTCGACCTGGGAGCGCGACAGGCGCGTCCCCCCCTCCAACGACGGCGCCGGACTGGCAACCGACTTCCGAGACGATGTCCAGCAGTTCGCTGCACTCGGCTGCAACGCCTGGCGCGTCACGATCGAATGGGCCAGGATCGAACCCGAACCGGGCCGAGTCGACAACGACGCCCTGGACATCTATCGCGACATCCTCGGCGCTGCACACGATGCTGGTCTGGCGAACTGGTTGACCCTGCACTCCACGACCCTTCCGGGCTGGTATCTCGACGACGAAGGCGGCCACCGGGACGAGACCGCTCGAGGCCGGTTCTGGCAGCGCCACGTCGACCGAATTGCCGAAGAACTCGACGAGTTCGCCGACGGGTTCATCCCGATCGACGACCCGATCGGCTGGGCGGTGCGGGGCTACGCGCTCGGCACCCGACCACCCGGACGGCGCGACCGCGTTGCGCTGCGCGAAGCGGCCGAAGGTGCCGTGCTCGCAGCGCACGACGCGGTTCGATTGCTCAGCTCGGGCCGCCAGCCGGTCATGACGGCATGGCGCGCTGAGCCGATCCATGCGCTCGCCGACGACGACGGCCGGGTCTCGCTCGAGGCGAGCAAGGCTGCACGGGGCTGGGACGATCTGTTCTGGTGCTGGCTGCGAGCCCACGCCAACGGCGTGCTCCAGCTCGGCGGTCGCGACGCGGTTGACGTCCCGCTGTTCGTCAATGCGGTCGATCACGTCGGGCTCGTCCACGACCACCCGGTCGGGGTCGGAGCCGACGGTGGCTTTGCCCCATGGCCGACCTCGGCCCGACAAAGCGGATCGGGGTTGGCGCCCGAACCCGACGAGCTCGCCGAGGCGATTCACCGAACCCACGAGGCGCTCCCCGACCACTCCCTCGTCGTCGCCGGCCACGGTGTCAACACCGAAGACGAGGCGTGGCGGGATCATCTTCTCGCTCGGTCACTCGAGCACGTTCGCGACGCCCACCACGACATCGGTCTCGCCGGCTATTTCCACGACAGTGGCGTCGACGGCTACGACTGGAAGCTCGGCTTCGAGCGTCCGCGCGGCCTCCTCAGCCGCAGCCGTGTTCGCAAGCAGGCCGCCGAGACCTTCGCTGCCTTCCAGCTCTGACCGCCGGCTCGACGGCCAACGCTCGCCTCGCCACCCCGAGAACGTCGACGGTCGGCTCGCAGATCGAGCGTGCGCTCAGTTCCGGGCGCGGAACTGCGCACGAGCGCCGAGGGCATCCTTGTTCAGCCGCTTGGCGAGGTGCAGTCCCTCGAGTACCAGCTCACACGCACTTGCGACCATGGCCGCAGACGCTGCGTCAGGTTCACCGTCGAGCAACGCTTCGACCGGGGCCTTCAACGCCCCGACCCGCTCGACGAGCGCAACATAGGCCTCGTCGGTGACATCCTCACCGGTGTCGACAACGAGCTCCTCGTCGAATGCGTCGACGACGGCCCGGTGGGTGTCGGGCGGAACTCGATCCTTGAAGACAGCGAGGATGCCGGCCCGCACGAGTGCCGCGAGGATCTCGGCATCGCGACCCTCGTCGAGGGTCTCGATCTCGACCTTGCCGCTGGTCGACGCAGGAAGCGCCTCGAGATCGACGATGCGTGGAACGGCAACGCCGGCGCCGGAACGCAGCGCCCGACGAACCGAGTTTGCAACCATGATCTCGAAGTTCGAGATCGACAGGCGCACCGACACACCCGAACGCTGCGAGATGTTCTGGCTCCGACGCGCGGCATGGGTGACCTCGGCGACGATCTCGGTCATGAACGACGGAATCGTGAGGTCGAAGCCGTCACTGACCGACACGTCGGCTTCCTGTTCGATGATCGCCACTTCGGTGTCGACATCGAGCGGGTAGTGCGTCCGGATCTGACTGCCGAAGCGGTCCTTCAGCGGAGTGATGAGGCGACCACGGTTGGTGTAATCCTCGGGGTTCGCGGACGCTACGAGCATGACGTCCAGCGGTAGACGGACCTTGTGGCCGCGAATCTGGACATCGCGTTCTTCGAGCACGTTGAGCAAGCCGACCTGAATGCGTTCCGACAGATCGGGCAGCTCGTTCATCGCAAAGATGCCCCGGTTGGTTCTCGGCACCAGACCGTAATGGAGAGTGAGTTCGTCGGAGAGATAGCGACCCTCCGCGACCTTGATCGGGTCGACCTCGCCGATCAGGTCGGCGATCGAGGTGTCGGGAGTGGCGAGCTTCTCGCCGAAACGGTCGTCGCGATGGACCCATGCGATCGGCGTGTCGTCGCCATGCTCGGCGACTGTTTCACGACCGTGACGCGAAATCGGGTTGTACGGATCATCGTTGATCTCGGATCCTGCGATGATCGGCATCCACTCGTCGAGCAGGTCGGTCAGACCACGGATCATGCGCGTCTTCGCCTGTCCTCGCTCGCCGAGGAAGATGATGTCATGGCCGGCGAGGAGGGCGTTCTCGAGTTGCGGCGTGACCGTGTTCTCGTAGCCGAGAACCTCGGGAAAGAGGGGCTGATCGTTCTTGATTCGTTCGATGGCGTTGCGTCGGAGTTCCTGACGCAGCGGCACCGACTGCCAGCCGCTCGCCTTCAGAGCACCGAGTGTGTTCGCGGAAGGGGTCTCAGATCTCGACATGCGGCGGACCCTACACGCGGCCCCATCATTGTCCCAGACGACCCGACGGTGCCGGACCGGTAGCGTTCCCCCATGGATCTGTCGGGGTCGTGGCGCGCCGCGCCGGCACGAGAGGAGCTGCGGCGCACGTTCCACGAACCCGCGCTCGACGACCGCTCCTGGGCAGAGATAGCCGTCCCTGGCCCCTGGATGGTCGACGATCGGCTCGCCAAGGAACGCTCGGTGCTGTATCGCCGACGATTCGACATGGAGCCGGTGGCGGAGGGCCGACGGCGGTGGCTTCGGCTCGACGGCATCACCCAACAAGGTGACGTCTGGCTGAATGGCGCCTACGTCGGCGACACCGATGGCTACTTCGTTCCGCACCGCTTCGAGGTCACCGATCTCATGGGTCCGACCCGCCCGCCGGGAGAGGCATCTGACCACCACCTCCTTGCCGTGGACATCAGCGTCCCGAGCTTCGGCAATCCCGACGAACGAACCAATCTGATGGGAGCTGTGCTCGACCCCGAACTTGCGGGGGCGGCCGGCCGCAATCCGGGCGGGATCTGGCAGGGAGTCTCGATCTATGACACCGGCACGGCGGCGATTCAACATTTTCGGGTGACCTGCGTCGACGCCGACGCGTCACGGGCTCAGCTCGCCCTTCGCTGCGTGTTCGACCATCCCGGTGGTGGGCCGGTCGTGCTTCGCACGAACGTGGCCGGTGTCGACCACGAACTCCATCATCCGGCTGCCCACGGCGAGAACCGAGTCGAGTGGACGATCGACATCCCCAAGCCCGACCGCTGGTGGCCCCACGGCCTCGGCGATCAGCCACTCCACTCGTTGTCGTGTGCGTTGGTCGTCGATGGCATCGTGCAGGACGAACGACGCTGCCGCACGGCCTTCCGAACCGTGAAGATGCAGAACTGGCACCTCGTGGTCAACGGCGAACGACTCTTTGCCAAAGGCGTCGTCCTGCTTCCCCAACCTGGCGATGCTTCGATCAGACAGGTACGAGCCGATGTCGAAGCGGCCAAGGCGCTCGGTTTCGACATGATCCGCCTCGTCGCCCATGTCGCACACCCCGAGGTCTACGACGCGGCCGACGAACTGGGCATGCTGATCTGGCAGGAGATGCCCCTCCGAGGCGTCATGGCCCGCAGCGTCCGGGGTCAAGCGGTGCGGCAAGCCCGAGAGATGGTCGACCACCTCTCCCACCACCCGTCGGTGGCCGTGTGGTGTACCCATGACGAACCCTTCGCACGACCGGTCAACCCACCGGTCACCCCGCCCGTCATCGGTCAACAGCGACCGTCGTGGAACCGGGCCGTCCTCGACACCTCGGTTCGACGAGTCCTGCAGCGAACCGATGGCTCACGACCGATCGTGATCCACACTGCGGTACCGCCCCACCTGCCCCAACTCGACGGCACCACGAGCCATCTCTGGTTCGGGTGGCACGGCTTGCGCGCAGCCGACCTCGGCGCCGCAATCGCCCGAATCCCTCGAATGGGCCGATTCGTGACTGCGTTCGGCGCCGCCACCGTCGACCCCGACCTGCCCGTTCTGCACTCTTCCCAGTGGCCTTCGCTCGACTGGGACCGGATCGGGAAGGCGATCGGGGCGCCCACCACCTCGCTGCACCACCTCGTGTCACCCGACCCGATTCCCGACGGGCCGACGTGGGCGCGAATGGGGCAGGCAGCACAGGCGGAGTTGCTGCGCACCACGATCGAGACACTTCGGCGCCTCAAATACCGGCCGACCGGGGGCTTCTTCGCCTTCTACCTTGCGGATCCCTCACGCGCAGGTGGGTTCGGCATCCTCGACCACGACCGTCGAGCCAAGCCAGCATGGCAGACGGTCGAGGCCGCCTGCGCTCCGGTGATCGTCGTCGCCGATCCGTTCCCCGAAAACCTGGCCCGCGGCGCGCACGTCGAGGTGGCTCTCCACGTCGTCTCCGACCTGCACACCTCGTTGGCAGATGCGAGCCTCGCCGCCACCGTGCACCACCCCGACGGCTCGACGCAGACCCACAGGTACCAGGGGGCGATCGGCGCCGACACCGTCGAGCACATCGCCAACCTGTCGATCGTCGTTCGCGGCGCCGGTGATCTCACCCTCACACTCGAACTCACGGCCGACAACTCCGACGGCTTGGTGACCGCCACGAACCGGTATCACACGACGGTGGCCTGACTCGCCGTGCATCCGCCCGCACGAGTGGGCCGTATCGCTGAAAGACCAGTACCGTTGGGGCTCACGCGGCCCATTCACAAGGGCACGAGCTCCACCAAGGAACGACACCAATGGCGCAGACCATCGCCGACCATTCGGTCCCGCCCGTCAGGAAGCGGGCACCACAACTCCCCTGGCCGTTGAACCTCTACCAGACGGCCATCGGCAAGAAGTACGCCATGGCACTCACCGGCATCGGCCTCCTCGGCTTCGTCGTGGTGCACATGATCGGCAACCTCCACCTCTACGAGGGTCCCACGGAGGTCCACGAGTACGCCGAGGCACTGCGTGAACTCGGCGGCCGCCTCGTCCCCCGCACGGGTGTGCTGTGGGCGTTGCGTCTCGGGCTGATCGCCATGTTTGCCGTGCACATCCACGCCGCCTACTCGCTGAGCCGGATGAGTCACAAGGCCGACAAGTCCTACGTGGGCAAACGCGATTTCGTGGCCGCCAACTTCGCAAGTCGAACGATGCGCTGGACCGGCCCGATCGTTCTGCTCTACGTGCTCTTCCACCTGGCCGATCTCACGTGGGGGTGGCTGAGCGACGACTGGTACGCAGGAGACCCGTACAACAACGTGTACGTCTCGATGAGCGCGCTCCCGATCGCGATCATCTACATCGCCGCCAACATCGCCTTGGCCGTACACATCTTTCACGGCGCCTGGTCGATGTTTCAGACACTCGGCATCAACAACCCGAGGTACAACGGCATGCGCAAGGGCTTCGCTCGCGGCATCGCCGGTCTGATCCTGATCGGCAACCTGAGCTTTCCACTCGCCGTGCAAGGTGGCCTGATCGACATCGACAATCACACACCCGGTTCATATGCAATCGATGCAGAGGAGAACGGCTGATGGTCACCCTCGACGCCAAGGTCCCCGACGGCCCGATCCAGGACAAATGGGACAACCACAAGTTCTCGGTCAAACTCGTCAACCCGGCCAACAAGCGCAAGTTCGATGTCATCGTCGTGGGAACCGGCCTCGCAGGGGCCTCTGCGGCTGCGTCGCTCGCAGAGCTCGGGTACAACGTGAAGGTCTTCACCTTTCACGACTCGCCGCGACGGGCCCACTCGATCGCCGCTCAGGGTGGCATCAACGGAGCGAAGAACTACCGAAACGACGGCGACTCCGTCTATCGCCTCTTCTACGACACGGTGAAGGGGGGCGACTACCGCTCCCGTGAGGCAAACGTCTATCGGCTCGCCCAAGTCTCGGTCGACATCATCGACCAGTGCGCGGCCCAGGGTGTGCCGTTCGCCCGCGAGTACGGCGGTCTCCTGGCCAACCGCTCCTTCGGTGGCGCCCAGGTCAGCCGCACCTTCTATGCCCGCGGCCAGACCGGCCAGCAACTCCTGCTCGGGGCCTACCAGGCGCTTGCCGGCCAGATCGCAGCCGGGAAGGTCACGCTCTACAACCGCTCCGACGTGCTCGACATCGTCACCAAGGACGGTGAGGCTCGCGGCATCGTGGTGCGTGACATGCTCACCGGCCAGGTGCACGCCCACTCGGCTCACGCCGTCGTGCTGGCGACCGGCGGTTACGGCAACGTCTACTACCTGTCGACCAACGCAATGGCGTCGAACGTCACCGCAGCGTGGCGGGCTCACCGTAAAGGCGCCCTGTTCGCCAACCCCTGCTATTCGCAGATCCACCCGACCTGTATCCCGGCATCCGACGAGTTCCAGTCGAAGCTGACGCTCATGTCGGAGTCACTGCGAAACGACGGACGCATCTGGGTGCCGCGCGACCACGACGAAACTCGCGCCGTGGCCGACATCCCCGAAGAAGACCGCTACTACTACCTCGAGGAGAAGTACCCCGCGTTCGGCAACCTCGTGCCCCGCGACGTCGCCAGCCGCAACGCCAAGACCGTCGTCGACGAGGGTCGTGGCGTCGGGCCGCTCAAGAACGGCGTGTACCTCGACTTCGCCGCTGCCATCGCCCGTGACGGTGAGCAAGCAGTGCGGGAGCGGTACGGCAACCTCTTCCAGATGTACGAGCGCATCACCGGCGAAGACCCCTACACCGTCCCGATGCGCATCTACCCGGCGATCCACTACACGATGGGCGGCCTGTGGGTGGACTACAACCTGATGACCACCGTGCCGGGGCTCTATGCGCTCGGAGAATCCAACTTCTCCGATCACGGCGCCAACCGACTCGGTGCGTCTGCACTCATGCAGGGACTGGCCGACGGCTACTTCGTGCTGCCGTACACCATCGGTGACTATCTGGCGCCGAAGTTGGGGGAAGCCGCACTTTCCACCGACGATCCCGCTTTCACCGACGCCATACGAGCAGTCGACGACCGGACCCGCCACTGGACCTCCAAGAAGGGCGGCACCCACGGCGTCGAGTACTACCACCGAGAACTCGGAAAGATCGTGTGGGAGTACTGCGGCATGGCCCGCAGCGAGGCCGGCCTCGAGAAGGCCCTGTCGGAGATCCCGGCGTTGCGGGAAGAGTTCCGCAAGAACGTCAAAGTGCTCGGATCACCCGACGGCATCAACACGATGCTCGAGAAAGTGAACCGGGTCGACGATTTCATGGAGTTCGCCGAACTGAAGGCCCGAGATGCACTGCACCGCACCGAGAGTTGCGGCGGCCACTTCCGGGAGGAGTCCCAGACCGAGGAGGGCGAAGCGCTCCGCGACGACGAGAACTTCGCCTACGTCGGTGCCTGGGAGTGGAACGGTGACGACCAGGCCCAGACCCTGCACAAGGAACCCCTCCACTTCGAGAACGTGGCGCTCACGCAGCGCTCGTACAAGTGAGGTACACGAGATGAGCAAGATGCTGAACCTCAAGCTGAAAATCTGGCGTCAGAGTGGTCCGTACGCCCAGGGAGCGTTCCTCGATGTCGACGCCAACGACATCCCCGAGGACGCGTCATTCCTCGAGATGCTCGACATCGTCAACGAGCGCCTGATCGCCGACGACGTCGAACCGATCACATTCGGGCACGACTGCCGCGAAGGCATCTGCGGCACGTGCGGGGTGATGATCAACGGCCAGGCCCACGGCCCCGAAAAAGCCACGACGACCTGCCAGTTGCACATGCGCAAGTTCAACGACGGCGACGAGATCGTGGTCGAGCCATGGAAGGCGACGTCGTTCCCGGTGCTGAAAGACCTCATGGTCGACCGCCGAGCATTCGACCGCATCGTCGAAGCCGGCGGCTACATCTCGGCGCCGACCGGCACCGCACCCGACGCCAACGAGATCCCGATTCCGAAAGAGGTGGCCGACTCCTCCATGGATGCGGCCGCCTGCATCGGCTGCGGAGCCTGCGTGGCGGCGTGCCCCAATTCGGCTGCTCAGCTTTTCACCTCGGCCAAGCTGCACCACCTCAACGTGATGCCGCAGGGTCAGCCCGAACGATGGAAGCGCACCGAGGCCATGGTCGAGACCATGGAGGACTTCTTCGGTTCGTGCACCAATCACGGCGAATGCCACGAGGCGTGCCCGAAGGAAATTCCCCTCGACTTCATTGCGTTCATGAACCGCGATTACGTCCGATCGAAGGTCAAGAATCGCTCGCTGGCCAGCCAGTAGCGCAACCGACCGCTTCGGCTCTGGTCGATCGGGGAACGCACAGTCCCGGCAACATGCGGGGCAGTGATGCCGCGTGCTAGCCAGTGCATCATGAGCGATCAGCAACTGAACGGTGCTCAGGCACTCGTCAAGGCACTCACCGACTCCGACGTCGACGTGTGCTTTGCAAACCCAGGTACGTCGGAAATGCACTTCGTGGCTGCGCTCGACACCAACCCGCAGATGCGGTGTGTTCTCGGCCTGTTCGAAGGTGTGGTGACGGGCGCGGCCGACGGCTACGCCCGCATGGCCGGAAAGCCTGCTGCGACCCTGTTGCACACCGGTCCCGGCCTGGCCAACGGGTTGGCAAACATCCACAACGCCAAGAAGGCCCGAACACCGATGGTCAACATCATCGGCGACCATGCGACCTACCACCGCCGATTCGACGCTCCCCTCTCCGCTGACGTCGAGGGTATTGCCGCCCCCATGTCGCATTGGGTGGGCAGTGCCGACACCGCAGATGAGGTCGCCGCCATGGGTGCAGCTGCGATCGAGGCCTCGATGGTCGCACCCGGCCAGGTCGCCAGCTTGATTCTTCCGGCCGACACGGCATGGAACCCGACAACCAAGACCGCCGTTGCCGATCTGACGACGGTGCCCGCCCCCGACGCACCCGACGAGCGGGCCATCGACACCGCCGCCGCCGCCATCACCTCCGGCGCAGCGTGCACGCTCGTCCTCGGCGGCACAATCACCCAGCAGCGGGCCCGACTCGTCGGCCAACTGACGGCGGGAACCGGTACCCGAGTGTTCTGTTCGACCTGGGCGCCGCGTCAAGAAAGCGGTGCCGGCCGCTCTCCGGTTGCTCGCCTGCAGTACTTCGGTGAGTTGGCAGCACAGCAACTCGACGGCACCGAACATCTGATCATCATCGGAGGGCACCCACCCATCACGTTCTTCGCCTACCCCGACAAGCCGAACGAGCTCACCCCCGACGGTGCAACCGTGCACCAGATCTGCGAGATCACCGGCGACATCGATGGGGCCCTCGAGGCGTTGGTCGAACGATCGGGTGCAGCTGATGCAGCGCCGAAGATCCTCGAGCTCGACCGGCCGACGCTCCCCGACGGCGAGCTCGACGCGACCGCCGTCGGGCGCGCGATGGCCCACCTCATGCCGGACAACGCCATTGTGGTCAACGAGGCCGGCACGGCCGGTGGGGGCTACCAGAGTGCCCTCCGAGGGACCCCTGCCTTTACGCTGCTGGCGCTCACCGGCGGCTCGATCGGCTACGGCCTTCCGGCGGCAACCGGCGCTGCCATTGCGTGCCCCGATCGGCGGGTCTTTGCGATGCAGGCGGACGGCGGTGGCATGTACACCGTGCAGGCGCTGTGGACCCAGGCTCGAGAGGGACTCGACGTCACCAACGTGATCTTCAACAACGGCAAGTACGCGATCTTGCAGTTCGAGTTCGACCGCGTCGGTGCGCACTCCCCGGGGCCGAAGGCGATGAGCATGCTCGACCTCACCAATCCCGCCCTCGACTGGGTGTCGCTTGCCACGGGGATGGGCGTCCCGGCCGAACGGGCGACCACCGCCGACGAGTTCAATGCAGCACTGGCAACGAGCCTCGCCACCCCGGGTCCCAGCCTCATCGAAGTGATGATCTGACCCCAGGGCACCGGTCGACCGCACTCAGGGTTGGCTGGTTCGACAGATCAGTGGTGTCGGGCGTGGGCAAGATGGTGGAGCAGCGCTGGCGCAAGTTCCTCCAGAAACGCAGCCGGCGCTTCATGACCGAGTTGATCGATTTCCACGAAGACCGCGCCATCGATGCCGAGTGCGAGGGCCCGGCCATGCGCGATCGGGAGGACCGGGTCGGCAGTGCCGTGCACCACCATCGTCGGACGTCGGATCTCACCGAGCCGTTCGAGTCGGGAGGGTGAGCCGAAGGCCGCAACCCCGTGCCCGGAGTCGGGAGACCATCCGGTGCGAAGTTGCGCATCGGCCAACACGACCTCTGCTTCCAGATCCAGTGGATAGGCCGTCCCAGCCATCCACTCGGCGAGCTCGACAAGCCACTGCACTCGTTCGACATGATCGTCGGGCGGACCCGCATAGAGACGTCCCATCATCTTGTCGACGAATCCCTCGTCGGGTCCGGGCAGGCTGTTGTCGTCGATGCCCGGCGTGGTCGACAGCAAGGTGAGCGACGCAACCCGATCTGCATGCTCGAGCGCCAGAACCTGGGCAACCATGCCGCCTAGCGAACGCCCGACAAGATGAGCCGACGCAATCTCGAATCGGTCGAGCAGACCGACGAGGTCGCCTGCGAGATCGTCGAGCACATACCCGGCGTCGGATCCGAGCAAGGTCGATCGCCCACAATCTCGATGGTCGTAGCGGATCACGCGATGGCCAGCACCCACCAGCACATCGACGAAGGACGGCGCCCACCGAAATCCCGGACTGTCGGCGCCGGCGAGGAGCACAACCGGATCTCCGGTGGTCGGACCGATGTCGTCGACCCACAATGCGACCGATCCGACATCGATCAGGCGCCCTCGGTCTGCGTCGCGTGCCGCGTCCGTCATCCCACCCGAAGGTACAGTCGGCCGCCGTGTTCCCCAAGATCGCAGCCCAGCTCGCTCGCGGCTTCCTGATGGGGGCTGCTGACGTCGTGCCCGGCGTTTCGGGGGGAACGGTTGCGCTCGTCCTCGGGATCTACGACAAGCTCATCGACACGGTCCGTTCCGGTGCTCGCGCCCTCGGCAAACTCCTCACCGCTGACCTCCGGGGATTCTGGCGGCGATTCACGGCGATCGACTGGCTGTTCCTCGCTCCCCTCCTCGCCGGTGTGGGCGTCGCCGTCGTCTCCCTCGCCTCGATCATCGAGACCCAACTGCGCGAGACGCCCGAGGAGATGGCCGGACTGTTCTTCGGCCTCGTCGGCGGCTCGGTGCTGGTTGCTCAGGGCATGCTGACGGCGCGACGGACCGAACATGGCGTCATCGTGGCGGTGATCGGTAGTGCCACCTTCTGGCTCCTCGGATTTCAGTCAGGGCCGATCACCGACCCGAGTCCACTCATGCTCGTCGGTTCTGGGGCACTCGCGATCTGCGCCATGATCCTGCCCGGTATCTCGGGCTCGTTCATCCTCTTGATGCTGGGGATGTACGCCGCCGTACTCGGCGCCATCCACGATCGGGTGATCATCGACCTTGCGCTCGTCGGCATCGGTGCGATCGTCGGCCTGGCCCTCTTCTCATCGCTGTTGGGTTGGGTGCTCGAGCGCCAGTTCAATCGGGTCATGGCGGCCCTCATCGGGCTGATGCTCGGCTCGCTCCGCGTGCTGTGGCCGTGGCCGAACGGGGTCGGCATCATTGCAGAGGATGCATCCGAGGTGATCGACGGAACGACACTCGACTGGCCACCCGACCTCGACGCCTTCGTCGGGCCGGCCATCCTCGCATTCGTGGGGTTCGGTCTGGTGATGGCGACCACCCAGATCGGCAGCCGGCGCAGCCTCTGAGGAAGCCGCCTCCTATCCCGGCAGCTCCACCCACCCCGGCCGATTTCCTCCGACCCAACCTCGAATCTCCGGTGAGGGCTGCCCGGGCCACAGGACCGCGACACGAGTCTCGGGTTCGAAGCCGAGTGGCAACGGCGTGAGGCGCGGCCACTGCCCATCCCAGCGCCGACGCCGCACACCGACCGCATCGACCTCGTACGCATTCGTCCCCACGAGCACCTCACCGCGAAACGTGATGTCGTGCCCAAATCCCTCACCATCGTCATCGGGGGCCATCGCCGCTTCGACATCGACGTCGAGCCCGACCGGCGTGTGGTCACCGAAGGTCTCCGGCGTCACCACCACGTCGGAATCGATTGCAATCCCGAACGCCTCGAGGCCGACCGTCCACTGCTCGATCGGCGTTTCGCACACGAAATCGGTCCAGATGCCGGGAGCACGAAACTCCCACGCATTGGACACCAGCGGCAGTTCGTAGTCGAGGATCACGACCGGCGCTGTTCCCCGCTCGTGCACGACGGCGAGAAACCACGACGCCCCGGCCGTCGGGCGAACCGCAATTCGCAGCAGCCCGGCAACCCCAGCCCGCTTGTCGACCCATTCGATGTCGATCATGTCGTCGAGGCCAGGGTGCGGATGGCCTGGGTCGAACGCCTCGGTATCGATCATCAGTCGTCCCGTGCGTCGCGATCGGCGACGACGACGATCGATCCGGCCAATCGGTCGTGGAGACCACGACCGGTTGCGGGAAGGGTGAGACTGGCGAGGAGCAACAGCAAAACGGCTCCGCCATAGGCACCGAACGCAACGGGGGCCCCGTAGAGCACGAGTGTGCGGGCGAGAACCCGTGGCCACGGAAGTGGAGCGCGGCGCTCCGACGAGACGAGTCGAAGGCCGAACAGCGCCTTTCCGAGCGTGGCACCTTTCGCGGCGACGGGAACGATCTCGTACGCACCGATGACGACGATCGTCAACAGGAGGGGGCGGGCATCGCCGAGATCGATCTGCAACGGTCGCTTCCCCCACGGGTCACCGCCGAGAAGACGTTGGTCGAGTTCGACCAGCACGAAGAAGAGCACCCAACTGAGGGTCACGATGTCGAGGATCCGGGCGCCCAGTCGGTGCCTGAGCTTCGCTGGGGGTCTGCGTTCCGGTCCCACGCCGCCGAGGCTAGAGCCAGGCGCCGTAGCCTGACCATGTGACGACCTTTCTCTCCGACGAATGGTTCGACGAGATGGCGGCAGCCGCTGCAGCGGCCCGGCCCCCCGCCGACCTCGAACTCAGGATCGAACAGGAGATCATCGACGGTGCGTCATGGACGGTACGGATCGGTGCCGGTGTCGCCGAGTTTTGCAAGGGTGGATGCGACGACGCCGATGTTCGGGTCGTCACCGACGCCCAAACTGCGGAGGGGATCCGCAGCGGAGCCGTATCGGCCCAGCGGGCGTTCCTCGACGGCCGGCTGCGAATCGGCGGCGACGTCGCAGCGCTGATCGAGCACCGCGACGTGTTGGCCGACCTCGCCCTCGGAACACCCTGAGACCGGTTACTTCAGGAACCTGCTCGTCGTGTTGTCGGCCAGCACCTTGCCGTCGGTCTGGCAGTTCGGGCAATAGGCGACGGTGTAACGGCGGTAGTCGACCGATCGGATTTCGTCGTTGCAGGTGGTGCAGCCGAAACCGACCCGATGGTGCACGAGATTCGGACGGTCGGCAGACCTGCCGATGTCGTCGAGTCTGCGCTCATGGTCGATCGAGGTGGCAACGACGGACTGCATCGCGGCATGGAGACGGTCGATCTGATCCTCGACGAGCTTGGAGCTCATGGCGAACGGACTGAGCTTCGCTGCGTGCAGGATCTCGTTGGCGAGCAGGCGTCCAATCCCAGCGATATGGCGTTGACGGCGAAGGAACCCGTGGATTCGTGCATTCTCCACCTGCAGGATCTCGGTGAGCTGGTCACGAGTGACCATGTCGGCGTCAGGACCAAGACCGTCGAGCGGAGCAACCCCCTCGGTTTCACCGCCTACCAACCACACCCCGACGTTGTGCTCGGTCCCCGACTCGGTGAGGAGCAACGCGTCGTCATCGCCGAACTCCCACCGGGCCATACCGCCTCGTGGTTTCTTCGCTCTGGTGGCGTCCGAGCGAAGTCGCCCGCCCTGCATCAGATGCACGACAAAGGTGAGTTCGTTCTCGAAGTGCAGCTTCAGATACTTCCCCCGCCGCCCCGTCGCGATGAGGGTCGACCCACAGGCGTCACGGGGATTCGGGTCGAAGGTCTTGAGCGTCGTGAGGTGAAGCGGCTGAAACGCCGTCAACGTTGCACCGGTGAACCGGACCGCCAGCCGCTCGGCATGGGCCGTGATCTCGGGCAGCTCCGGCACCGGTTCAGATCAGGCCGAGCCCTGCCACCGTGTCGCGTTCTTCGACCAACTCGGCGACGGTTGCGTCGATCCGGCTCTGTGAGAACTCGTCGATGTCGAGACCCTCCACGATGGCGTAGGCACCGTCCGCACACGTGACCGGGAACGACGACATGAGCCCCTCCGGCACGCCGTAGCTGCCATCGGACGGGATCGCCATCGAAACCCAGTCACCGGTGGGGGTGCCGAGAACCCAATCGTGGACATGATCGACCGCAGCCGACGCAGCCGACGCAGCCGAGGACAGGCCGCGCGCTTCGATGATCGCCGCACCCCGCTGCTGCACGGTGGGAATGAAGGTGTCCTCGAGCCATTCCTGATCGCCGACCGCGTCAGCGGCGTTGGCACCATTGACGTTGCAATGGAAGAGGTCGGGGTACTGGGTTGCGGAGTGGTTGCCCCAGATCGTCATGTTGGTGATGTCGTTGACGGTCACGTCGAGCTTTTGCGCCAGTTGTGCCTTGGCCCGGTTGTGATCGAGTCGGGTCATTGCGGTGAATCGTGCGTCCGGAACATCAGGGGCGTTGTTCATTGCGATCAGCGAGTTGGTGTTCGCCGGGTTGCCGACCACCAGCACCTTGATGTCATCGGCTGCGTTGTCGTTGATGGCCTTGCCCTGCGCGGTGAAGATCGCACCGTTGGCCTCGAGGAGATCCTTTCGCTCCATGCCCTTGGAACGAGGACGTGAGCCGACCAACATGGCGATGTTGGCACCGGCGAACGCAGCGTTCGGATCGTCGCTCAGCGTCATGCCGGCGAGCAGTGGGAACGCGCCATCGTCGAGTTCCATCGCAACCCCTTCGAGGGCACCCATCGCAGGTGGAATCTCCAACAACTGGAGGATGACGCTCTGGTCGGGGCCAAGCATCGAGCCACTGGCGATTCTGAAGAGGAGGCTGTAACCGATCTGGCCGGCGGCGCCAGTGACAGCAACGCGAACTGGGGATGTCATGAGCATTCTCCGCGGAGGTGAGCCGAATTGCAGTGACGCTACCAGCGCGTCTGTGACGCCCCACGGGGTCAGGCCCCGGCACTAGGACGTTTGGATCATTTTGCTGTTCTCGCACCGTGAACGTGCCGAACGATGTCCCATGCCCGAGTGTCCACCCGAGCCTCCAGGCCTGACGACGTTGCTCCCCGATCCCGTCGTCGTGGTCGACCCGGTCGGCACCATCATCTGGGCGAACGACGCAGCTGCAGACTCCAGTGGACTCGTCTTCTCCGAGTGGATCGGACGATCGCTGTTCGAACTCCTGCACCCCGATGACCACGCAACCACGGCGAGTGCGTTCACCACCGTCGAGGGGAAGGGCCTCGGGGGTCTCGTCGATGTACGGGTACGAGATGGCGCCGGCGGGTGGCAGGCCTACGAGACACGCGGACGCTACGTCTCGGGAGGAGCCTGGCCCGGTGTCGACGAGGCGATCGTGATCAGCGCTCGCCGCGTTGCCGATCGCCAAGCCCTCGAGTTGGGTGGTGGCGACACCGACAGACTCCGCGCCCTCGTGCACCACGCCCGCACGATCCTCGCTTCGCTCGACGAGCACGGCACCATCATCTCCATCAACGGGGAGATCACCCGGGTCCTCGGCATCGACAGCGAGGCCGTCGTGGGCAGGCACTTCAGCGACCTGCTGGATGCCGACGACCGGCAGCTCTTCTGCGACGTACTGCACGCCATGGAGCCGATCGCGCGGATCGGGGTGCGGGCCACCTGCGTCGACGGCGGCCACGCCCACCTCGAGATCAATCTGGCCGATCTGCGAAACGACGGCTTGATCCGCGGCTTCACCCTCAGCGCGACCGACGTCACCGATCTGAAGACGATCCAGCAAGCACTGCGTCACATGGCCGACCACGACCCACTCACCGGCCTGTTGAACCGTCGCTCGTTGCTGAGCGAACTCGATCGTCTCGTCGAGGGTGGCTATGACGACGAAACCGTCATTCTTTTCTGCGACCTCGACGGGTTCAAGGCGGTCAACGACCGTGTCGGGCACGCAGCCGGTGATGCAGTCCTCGTCGAGGTCGCCCGGCGCCTCGAGCGGTCGATCCGACCCGGCGACTTCATCGGGAGGCTTGGTGGTGACGAATTCGTCGTCGTGCTTCCACATTGCTCCCAACAGGAAGCCGAGCGCACCGCAACCGCCATCCGAGCATCACTGATCGAGCCCATCGTTGCGACGGATCGTGTCATCGAACTCGACGTCAGTATCGGCTCTGCGACATCGGGAGACTCCCCGACCACAGCTCGGCTCCTCGCTACTGCCGACGATGCCATGTACGAAGTGAAGCGCACCCGAGGGAACCTGCGCTGACACTCACATCGGGCGTATCAGCGACCGATTGGATGGAGTGGCCGACCCACGTGCGCTCGACCCTGCATGGGACACACGACTCCGCCGTTACCCGATCCTGCTCCTCGGCGCGCTCGTCGCAACGTTCGTGTTCGTGATCGTGACCGATGGTGGCTCGTCGACTGCATCGGGTCGGCTGGGTGGCGACTTCCCGGCCTTCTTCGGGGCGGGCACGATCGCAGCCGATGGCAACATCGACTCCCTGTACGATCCGGCGACCCAGGCAGCGGCGCAGGCCAACCTTCTCGGCGACGAGTCCGGCTTCATCATGTACCCCTATCCGCCCTACGTCGCTGCTGCGTACCAGCCCCTGACCGCGCTCCCGTACCGGCTTGCCTATGTGGTCCACACCGGGCTGATGGTCGGTGCCTTCGTTGCTGCCTTGGCACTGATCCGACCGATGGTTCCGATCGTCGGGCGCTGGTTCGGCGCCACGCTCGGTGCGGTCGTCACCGCCTACCCGGTGTTCGTCGGCGTCACCGGCGGCCAAAACACCGCCCTCTCCATGCTGTTGATCGCAGCTGCGTGGCGGTGCTGGCACGATGACCACGATGGGCTTGCGGGGATCGCGTTGGCGGTCCTGCTGTATCGCCCCCAGTACGCACTTCCCCTGATCGGGCTCGCCATGCTCGACCGACGGTGGCGAACCGTTGCGTTCGCCGCGACCGGAGCCATGGTCGTCTGGGCCGTCAATGCGGCACTGTTCGGCATCGACTGGTTGATCTCCTGGCTCCGCCAGGTCGAGCCCCTGCTCGAACAAGATGCCGAGATCAACGCGGCAAACGAGATCGCACCGATCGGCGTGCTTCAGGCGATCGCAGGAGCCGAGTCGGTTGCTGCGCTGCTGATCGGGGGTGCGGTCTCGGCTGCCCTCGCGCTCGGGTTGGCGTGGCTGTGGTGGCGTCGTCGGGTTGGACTGACCGAACGGATGGCGATCACCACCGCAGGGCTCGTTCTGCTCGGACCCCATGCGATCTACTACGACGCCGCCCTACTCGCCTTCGCAACCCTGGTACTGCTCGATCGTCGACTGATCGGTCCGCGGCTGACCCTGCTGATCTGGTTGGGTGGAACGATCCACCTGACCAAGACGATCGGTGATGTCAGTCCCTTGATTCTCCTGATCGTCGCGCTGCTCGCGATGACCGCCTTGCGGCTGCTGCCGCCGACCGGTCAGGCAGCTGATGGATCGGACCGAGTGTTGCCGATCCACGACTCGTAGAGCGTCGCATAGATTCCAGGCTGCTCGACCAGTTCGTCGTGCGATCCGACCTGGACGATCGCTCCTGCGTCGAAGACCACCACCAGATCGGCGCGCTCAGCGGTCGAAAGACGGTGGGCGATCGACACCATGGTGCGTCCGCCGGCCAGGCGGTCGAGTGCCGATGCCAGGGCCTCTTCGGTCTCGGGATCGACCGCTGAGGTGGCCTCGTCGAGCAACAGCAACCCTGGGTCGGCAACCTGCGCACGCGCCAACGCAACGAGCTGTCGCTCGCCGACCGACAGACGTCCTCCCCGCTCGCCGACCACCGTGTCGAGTCCCTCGGGCAGACCCTCGACCCAGTGTCGCAACCCAAGCTCGTCGATCGCCTGCTCGACATCGGTGTCGGTTGCATCGTGGCGCCCGAAGCGGATGTTGCTGCGAATCGTGGTGTCGAACAGGAAGCCGTCTTGGGGAACCATGCGGATCGACTGCCGTCGCGCCTCGGGTGACACCCGGCGAAGATCGACACCACCGATGCGAACAACGCCTTCGGTCGGATCGGCCAGACGGGTGAGCAGACGCGCACACGTGGTCTTTCCTGAGCCCGTCTCTCCCACGATCGCCACGACGGTCTCGGGGGCGACGTGCAGATCCACCCCGTGGAGCACGGGTGGGCCGGTGCGGTACGAGAAGCCGACTCCCTCGAGGTCGATCGACAGTGCCCCTGTCGGCAACGACTGGCCGTCGTCGGGCTCGACGACGTCGACTGGCACCTCGAGAACCCGCAGCACCTTCCACCACCCGGCGAGAGCGGTCTGGGTCTGGTCGAGGACTTCGCCGAGCTGGGCGATCGGGTTGAGGATGAGGTTGACGAGGAACAGGAAGGCGACGAGTTCACCCACACCGAGACCGAGATCGCCCCGCCACCACACACCGACGCCGACGGCAACCGCCAGCGAGATCGACGACACGAGATCGACGACGGGCAGCATCCCGGCGAACCAGATCATGCTTCGCTGCTGCTGGCGATACTGGCGTTGGATCGAGTCTTCCATGCGTTCACGGACCGGTCCCTCGTAGTCGTAGGCCCGGATGACCTCTGCGCCCGACACGGTCTCGGACACGTGGCCGAGCGTCTCGGCCACTCGGGTGCGCACGAGGCCGTACGACACGAATTGGCGACGCTGCACCCACCGCAGGAACGGCACCAGTGGCACGTGGACGACGAGGACCAGCACTGTCAGCTGCCAGCTGTACCAGAGCATCACGGCGACGGTGCCGAGAATGATCGCAGAGTCGGTGATCCAACTGATGAGGCCCCACTGGGTGAAGCGGGTGAGGGTCTCGATGTCGCTCGTGACCCTGGCGACGAGCACGCCACGACGACTCTCGGTGTGATCGGCGAGGCTCAACCGGTGGATGTGCCCGAAGACCCGGATCCGCAGGTTCATCAGCACCGTCTCGGTCATGTCGACCAGACGGATGAGTGTCACTCGCGTGCTCCACGCCACAACCACGACCACGACCATGGCGCCGAGTGACACGGCCCACAGGAAACCCGGTCGATACCCGTCATCACCGAGCAGACCCCGGTCGAGCACGAGCTGGACGAGGATCGGAATGATCAGGCGACCAGCCGCAGCCGTGAGCGCCAACAAGACGGTGACGAGCAGTCCGTTGCGGAGATCGGGCGAAACCTCGAGGCCGCGCCGGAAGACGGTGAGGCCCCCGATCTCGGGGGTCTCGTCGTCGATCAACGAGGCGGCAGCATCGAGGGCTTCGAGCTTTGGGCGTCGATCGGCCATCAGGCATCCCCCTGCTCGTAGGCGGTGACGAGGGCGCGATAGTCGTCGCGCTCGAGCAGTTCCCGATGGGTGCCCGTCGCCACGACTCGACCCTCGTCGAGATACACGACGGAGTCGGCGAGCAGGATCGTCGAGATGCGGTGCGCAACCACCATCACGGTCATGTCGAGGGAGCGCCGCAACCCGGCGAGGATCTCGGCTTCGACAAGCGGATCGACTGCGCTCGTCGCATCGTCGAGCAGCAGCACCTTCGGCTTGCGGGCCAGGGCTCGGGCCAACGCCACCCGCTGACGCTGGCCTCCGGAGAGCGTGGTGCCGCGCTCGCCGACGACAGTCGACCGGCCATCAGGCAGATCGGCCACGAAGGCGTCGGCTCGGGCGATGGCCAACGCCTCGGCGATCTCGGCATCGGAACGAACCCCGAGCCCGACGTTCTGGTCGATCGAGTCGGTGAACAAAAAGGACTCCTGGAACGCGATGGCGACCGCCGCCGACCACTCCTTGGCCGAGACGTCGTCGACTGCGACCTGCCCGAGCTCGACCGTGCCCGACGACGGGTCGAGCAGCCCGGCGATCGCTTCCATGAGGGTCGATTTGCCCGAACCGGTGGGCCCGACCAGCGCAGCGACGCCCCCGGCCGGCACATCGATGTCGATGTCGGTCAACACATCGTTGTCGCCGTAGGCGACTCCGAGCCCCCGTACCCGGATCGCAAGCGGGCCGTCGGGCAGCGACCTGGCACCTGCTCGGTTCTCGACATCGGTCGCCATCACCCGGTCGACACGGTCGAGCGCAACCACCGACCGCGGAAGTTCTTCGAGGAAAAACCCGAAGACCCGCAGCGGCGTGGCGAGCAGGCCGAAGATGATGGCAGCCAGGACGAGGTCACCCGGCGTTGCCGAACCACGCGACACCAACCAGCTCCCGAGCAGCAGGAGTGCGATCGTGCCGGCATGGGGAAGCGCATCGATCGACGGTTCGAAAAAGGCGCGGATCCGACCGACGACAAGGCGCTCGTCGCGCAAGCGGGCCGAGGCGGCCCGCATGCGTTCGATCTCGGCCTCCTCCCGACCGAGTGTCTTCACGACCAGGGCGCCCTCGAAACTCTCGTGCGCCACAGCTGACACGTCGCCAACCCCCTGTTGGGCGCGGGCGGCGGGTTCTTCGACGCGACCGGTGTAGATCTGGCTGAGCACGACGAGGGTCGGGAACAAGACGACGCCGACGAGCGCCACGAGCGGATGGATGATCACCAGCGTGACAGTGGCGACCACGACGAGGACGACGACGCTGGCCGAGAACGCCAACGGTTTGAGCACCATGGTGGCGGTGGTCAGGTCGAGGTCGGCGTGGGCGAGGAGTTCGCCCGTCGGACGCTCACGGTGGAAGCGAAGCGGTACGTCGAGGTAGTGCCAGACCAGATCGCGGCGCCAATCGCGCTGGGTGCGGTTCTCGGCGAGCGACAGAAACCAGCGACGCACCACCACACCAGCCCCGCGCACGAACGAGATGCCGACGACGATCGCCATCATCACCCAGATGTCGCCGCGATCGACCGAGCCGTCGGCGAAGGCCGGCACGACGAGATCGTCGGTGACCCGACCGAGAACGACCGCACCCCCGATCGACGCCCCGACGTACAGCAGGGCGCCGAACATTGCAGTTGCGTGCATGCTCGGATGGAGCCGCAGCGACCGCATGATCAGGCGACCACCACGACGCCACATGTGTTCGTCGGAGCGGACGTAGTGCATCACCGAACCGTACCGCCACAACGGCACGGGCCGACGCCTCCGGGACGCAGCGCGAGGACGGTCTCAGCGATGCCGAAAATGCCCCGTCAACGACACGCGACGAGTGTCACGTGCTCGAGACCGCGACTCAGAGTCGATCGACGATGGCGCTCGCGAATTCGGAGCACTTGACTTCGGTGGCTCCGTCCATGAGGCGAGCGAAATCGTAGGTGACGACCTTGTCGCCGATCGTCGCCTCGACCGCGCCGATGATGTCGTCGGCTGCTTCCTGCCACCCGAGGTGCTCGAACATCATGACCCCCGACAGCAGCACCGAGGAAGGGTTGACCTTGTCCTGGCCTGCGTATTTCGGTGCCGTCCCGTGCGTCGCCTCGAAGACCCCGTGACCCGTCATGTAGTTGATGTTGGCGCCAGGAGCGATACCGATGCCACCGACCTGGGCGGCGAGGGCATCCGAGAGGTAGTCGCCGTTGAGGTTCATGGTGGCGATGACGTCGAACTCGGCCGGTCGAGTGAGGACCTGCTGCAACGCAATGTCGGCGATGGCGTCCTGCACGAGGATCTTGTCGCCGGGATCACCGCCACAGTCGTCCCAGCCGACAGCAACATCGGCGTACTCCTCGCGCACGAGCTCGTAACCCCACTTCTGAAAGGCGCCCTCGGTGAACTTCATGATGTTGCCCTTGTGTACCCAGTGGACTCGGCCCCGGTTGCGGCGCACGGCGTAGTCGAGCGCAGCCCGCTGCAGCCGTTGTGAGCCGAACTTCGAGACCGGCTTGATGCCGATCCCGGAGTCTTCGCGGATCTCCCAGCCGTATGCGTCATGGAGAAGTTCGATCATGCGCTTCGCCTCGGGAGTACCCGATTCGACTTCCATGCCGGCATAGATGTCTTCGGTGTTCTCGCGGAAGATCACCATGTCGACCAGCTGCGGTTCCTTGACCGGAGAGGGCACACCTTCGAACCAGCGCACCGGGCGCAGGCAGACATACAGGTCCATGATCTGCCGAATCGCCACATTGAGGCTGCGGAATCCGCCGCCGATCGGCGTGGTGAGTGGACCCTTGATGCCGATCAGGTACTCCTCGAACTTGTCGATGGTGTCCTGGGGAAGCCAGTCACCGGTCTCGTTGAACGCTTTCTCTCCGGCCAGGACCTCCATCCACTCGATGGTCTTGCCGTACTTGCCTGCTGCAGCGTCGAGCACGAGTTTGGCGGCGGGCCAGATGTCGACCCCTGTGCCATCACCTTCGATGAACGGAATGATCGGATGGTCGGGCACGTGGAGGGTGCCGTCGTCCTGCATCGTGATCTTGTCAGCCATGGACTCAAACCTATCGGGCCGAAGGCCGTGCGAACGGGTCAACCGTCGGCCAGTGCGATGGCCTGGTCGAAGACCTCCTGGAGCTTGGCGCTCACGTCCTCGCTGAACGCCCGGCGCTGCGGCTGACTCAATCGCCCCTCAGGGGGCGCGATCGGCTCACCGACGACGATCGCGCACCGCACCCGCCTGATCCCTTTCGATCCGCTCGCCATGGCGGCTTCGGTGCCACCGATTCCGATCGGGATGATGGGAGCCCCGGTCTTTTGGGCAAGGTAGGCGGTACCGTCGAAAACGCCGATGACCTCAGTGCCGGTTTGCCGAGTGCCTTCGGGGAAGACGATCATCATCGCTCCGTCCGTGATGATGCGTTGTGACGCCCTCATCGCCACCCGATCAGCCTCACCACGCCGAACCGGAATCGCCCCGAGGGCAGCGTTGACCCATGCGAAGGCAGGGTGGGTGAACAGCGACTCTTTGCCGATCGCCCGGATCCGGCGCTCGGTGGAACAGGCAACGACGATCGAGTCGAGGTTGCTGCGATGCACGGGAGCAAGAATGACTGGGCCCTCGATCGCCAGATGGTGCGTCCCCTGCGTCCGAACGCGCAGCCACCGCATGAGCGTGAGCCGCAGAAGCCGTACCGTGACCCAGTAGAAGGCGCGACCTGCACGGCTGTCGTGGACCTTCACGACCCATTCCATCGACTTGGCCTGTTTCGACTCGGTCTCACCCATGCATCGACACCGATCTAGTGCAGGAACTGTCGTTCGCCGGTGAAGACCATGGCAACGTTGCGCTCGTTCGCTGCGGCAATGGTCTTGTCGTCGCCGACCGAACCGCCGGGCTGCACGATGACAGCCGCTCCGGCATCAGCAGCGGCGTGAACGCCATCGGGAAACGGGTAGAAGGCGTCACTGGCACAGGCGCCACCTCGGGCCCGACCGGCAGCCTTGCTCGCTGCGATCTCGCCCGATTCGACCCGGTTCTGCTGGCCGGCCCCGATCCCCCACGCCACCCCGTCCTTGGCGAGAACGATGGCGTTCGAACTGACGTGGCCACACACCCTCCAGGCGAAGGCGGCATCGGCACGTTCCGCATCGGTCGGTCGACGATCGGTGACCACCTGCCACGAGTCGGGTGGGGCCGCAAAGCGATGATGCTCCTGCACCAGGAAGCCGTCGGCCATCTGGCGGAGCGCCAGCATCGGGGGTGTCTGCGGCGCTGGAACCGTGAGGAGCCGGGTGTTCTTTCGCTTGGCGACAAGACGTTCGATCACCCCCTCGGCGAAGCCCGGAGCGAGAATGACATCGGCTTGCGCAGCTGCTTCCATCGCCTCGACCGTGTCGAGATCGACAGGCTGGTTGCAGGCGACGATGCCGCCGAACGCCGACCGAGGGTCGCAGGCGAAGGCACTGGCGTACGCGGTGGCGAGGTCACTGCCGATGGCGGCGCCGCAGGGATTGGCGTGTTTGATGATTGCGACAGCCGCCGGCCCGCCCATGTCGTGGGCCAGCCGCCATGCTGCGTCGGCATCGAAAAAGTTCAAGTAGCTGAGCGCAACCCCTGCGTGTTGTTCGACACGATCCCAGATGCCAGGTTCGTCGGCGCGGCGATAACGCGCCCCCTGCTGGTGCGGGTTCTCGCCGTAGCGCAACAGGTCGGCCCGCTCGAGCGCGAGGTGGATGGTCCGAGGCAGCAGTTCCGGCTCGTCGCTGGTCCGGTCGAACCAGGTCACGATGGCGGCGTCGTACGCAGCGGTATGGGCGTACGCGTCGCGGGCAAGCCGGCGCCGGGTCGAGTCGCTGAGCCACCCATCGGCGCGAATCTCGTCGATGACGGCGGGGTAGTCGTCGGGACTCACCACCACACCGACGTGGGCGTGATTCTTCGCTGCAGCTCGAACCATTGCAGGCCCGCCGATGTCGATGAGTTCTTCGGGGTGGCCGGCTCCGTGCTGGAACTCGGCCATGCTCGACCCGAAGGGATAGAGGTTGCCGACCACGAGATCGATCGGCGCAATACCGTGCTCGGCCATGTCGGCCTGGTGCTCGGGATCGGACCGGTCGGCGAGGATGCCGCCGTGGACCTTCGGGTGCAGTGTGACGACCCGGTGGCCGAGCATGATCGGTGATCCGGTGTGGTCGGCGACATCGACAACGGGCAGACCGGCATCGGCGATCACTCGAGCCGTTCCGCCGCTGGAGATCAGTTCCCAACCCGCCTCGACGAGTACCCCGGCGAGATCGACGATCCCCGTCTTGTCGTAGACAGACAACAGGGCGCGGCGGGGTGCATTCACCGTCCCGAACCTACCAAGCCCGTTGTCTCATCCTGGTGTCATCGATACCGACCCCCGAGGTGCATCGCGCTGCGACTGGGGCCGGACCGATGAATGCTCATTCGAGGACCGGATCGATGCAATCGTCGGTTCGTCCCGCCCCCGACGGGCCGAACCCGCGAAAGATCGGATCGTCGATGAAGCCCGATCCCGGATCATCGGTTTCGAGAAATCGCTCGACGGCGATCACGACGGCGTTCGCGAGCTGATCTTGCACCACAGGGTCGGAGACGAGTTCTTCCTCGGCAGGGTTCGAGAGGTAGGCGAATTCGAGCAGGACACTCAGCACCGGGGCGGGCCGGCGCAGCACGCCGTAATAGTCGCCGCCGGCCCGGTTGGGCCGGAACGTGGTGCCGGCATCGCTGAGCGCCACCCACGGAACATCGAACTGGTCGAGCACAGCGCGCGTCTCTTCGTAGAGGAGCCCGGCGAGCCGCTTGGAATCGGCACGATTGATCTGGTGATACATCTCGGTGCCCGGTGTCGCACTTCGTGCATCGGTACCTGCGTTGAAGTGCACGGACAAGAAGGCAAGCGGATCGAGGGCGTGCGCAATCTCGGCCCGCGTCACGATGGGCACCCGCACATCGGTCTCCCGGGTCATGACCACCGAGTACCCGGCGCCGACGAGGGCGTCACGGATCTTCTCGCTGACGGCGAGGTTGAGATCCTTCTCGGCGAGACCACCCCGACCGACCGCACCAGGTTCGGAGCCGCCGTGGCCGGGATCCAGCACGAAGTCTGCGTCGAAGATCACCTCCCCGCCTCCGACATCGGCCTGACGTCCGCACGGGGTCCAGACGCGATGCCGGCCACCGTCGAGACCACTCAGAATCGGCAGGATCCAGCCCGTGTTGGAGACGAGGACCCCGTTGGACTGACCGTTCAGCGGAACACCGGCCTCGTCGAACTGCAACTCGGGGAGGACCGCTGGGATCGTGGTGGTCGACGACGTCGTGGTGGTGGAGGTGGACGTCGTTGTCGTCGACGGCACCGTGCTGGTGCTCGATGTCGATGCCGTGGTGGTGCTCGTCGGTTCGGGGCCGAGTTCGACCGACGTCGGGCTGCACGACGTCAGCATCGCCAGCATCCCGGCGGCGACAAGACGAGACACGGGCATCACCACACGCTTGCAGGCCACCGTCGCTCGGCGGTGGCAGCGCAACCGATCATCAGCCGCAGCGACGCCGGATCAGAGGCCGGCGACGATTTCAGCCATCAGCTCGCCCGCTTCGGTCGGGTTCTGACCGACCTTCACACCGGCATCCTCCAGCGCTTCCATCTTTGCTGCCGCTGTGCCCTTGCCCCCGGAGACGATTGCGCCGGCATGACCCATCTTCTTGCCGGGAGGAGCGGTGACGCCGGCGATGTAGGAGCTGACCGGCTTGGTCATGTGATGCTTGATGAACTCGGCGGCTTCTTCCTCGGCCGAACCACCGATCTCGCCGATCATCATGACCGCCTTCGTTTCGGGATCGGCTTCGAACGCCTCGAGACAGTCGATGAAGGACGTTCCTGGCACCGGGTCACCGCCGATGCCGACGCAGGTCGTGACGCCGATGTCCTTCTGCTTGAGCTCGTAGAGCGCCTGATAGGTGAGTGTTCCCGAGCGACTCACGATGCCGACCGGACCCCCCGCCTTGGCAATGTGGCCGGCGGTGATACCGATGTTGCACTTGCCGGGGCTGATGATCCCCGGGCAATTCGGACCGAGCAGTCGGGTGTCGGGAAAGTCGGTCTTCAGTTTGTTGAAGAAGTACGCCTCGTCGTGGGCCGGAACACCTTCGGTGATGGCCACGATGAACTCGATACCCGCCTCGGCCGCTTCGAGGACGGCACCCTGCACGCCGGGAGCCGGGATGAAGATGCACGTTGCGGTGGCACCGGTGGCCTCGACCGCCTCGGCGACCGACGCGTAGATCGGCACACCGTCGACGTCGGTGCCGGCCTTCTTGGGATGGGTACCGGCCACGACCTGCGTGCCGTACGCCTTGTTGAGGCCGCCGTAGTAGCTGCCCTGAGAGCCGGTGAGGCCCTGGTAGATGACCTTGGTGTTCTCGTCAACGAAGATGCTCATGGTTCTGTCTCTCTCGCCTCGTGTCTGCTCAGCGCGCCAGCTCCGCAGCCTTCTCGGCTGCGCTGAGCATCGTGGCTTCCATCATCAGCTTGTCGTTCAGGTTGGGTTCGAGGATCGCTCGGCCCTCGTCGGCGTTGGTTCCGTCGAGACGGATCACGATCGGAGCCTCGATGTCGACCCGCTCCATCGCTTCGAGAATGCCGTTGGCAACCTCTTCACCGCGAGTGATACCACCGAAGATGTTGATGAAGATCGACTTCACGTTCGGGTCGTTGTTGATGACCTCGAGCGCCCCGGCCATGACGTCGGCGTTGGCGCCGCCGCCGATGTCGAGGAAGTTGGCGGGGCTACCGCCGACCTGGTTGATCACGTCGACCGTGCTCATGGCGAGGCCAGCGCCATTGGCGATCACGCCGACGCTGCCGTCGAGACCCACATACTGCAAGCCCTTGGCATGGGCCGCTTCTTCGCGTTCGTCACGGGGCTGGGTGGCGTCGTACTGCTCGTAGGACTCGTGGCGAAACGTGCTGTTGCCGTCGAGCGTGACCTTGGCGTCGAGTACGTGGACCTTGCCCTCGGGGGTGAGGATGAGCGGATTGATCTCGACCAGATCACAATCGCCTTCCGTATAGGCCCTGTACAGCTTCTGAAGAATGTCGACCGATCCCTCGACTGCAGCGTCGGGCAGGTTGGCGGCAGCGACCCATTGGCGCGTCGCCTCCTCGGACAGTCCCACCACGGGGTCGACCCAGATCTTGGCGATCGCGTCCGGATTCTCCTCGGCGACGGTCTCGATCTCGACACCGCCTTCCTTGGAGAGCATGCCGAGGTGCTTCTTGGCCGACCGATCGAGCGTGAACGAGGCGTAGTACTCCTCGGCGATGTCGGATGCCTTCTCGATCCACACCCGCTGCACGATGTGGCCGCGAATGTCGAGTCCCAAGATGTTGGTTGCGTGTTCGCGTACGGCCTCGACATCAGCCGCGAACTTCACGCCACCGGCTTTGCCGCGTCCGCCCGTGTGGACCTGCGCTTTCACCATGACGGGGGCACCGAGTTCTTCCGCAGCAGCGACGGCCTCGTCGACCGTGAACGCCACCCGACCAGGGCTCACCGGCATTCCGAACTGGGCGAAGAACTCCTTGCCCTGATACTCGAACAAATCCACCGGCGTTGCCTCCCGGATCGCGTACGGGGAGATACTAGGCAGCACCATTCCCAGTCCCTCAGCCGGAGGACCGATGCCCGTTGCTCGTGGCCCCCAGATGAATGCCCGCTCTGCGGTGCTGGTCGGACTGACTGGCATCGTGATCGCTGTCGTGCTCGGCGGTGGCGTGCTTTTCCTTGCGTCGCAGGGCGGCGATGTCGAGATCCAGTTGGGCGACACCGATTTCGACGCCGGCCAGATCGGCCGCATCTCCGAGGAGATCGAGGATCGTGGCCCGATCCTGTACAGCGACGTCGCCGGTCGCTCGCGTGATCTGATCCTGCAACACCTCGGCGACATTCCCGAGGATGGCTGGCTGGCGTTCGATGCCCGGCCGATCGGCGAACCGCGCGATTGCTTCTTCCAGTGGGACCCCGACGCCCAGCGATTCGACCTGGTCACCATCGCCGGTGATGTCGAGTGTGCCGACGTCACAATGGACGAGCGCGGGAACCTTTCGACCGGAGGGACGATCGACATGTATCCGGTCTCGATCGACGACGACAGGAACGTGCGGGTCGATCTCAATTTCGATCGCGACACCGACGGCTGAGCCGCTCGCCGGCGCTGGTGTTCATGGCGAGACCACGACCCGCTGCCATACGGTGCACGCATGGAAACCACTGATCGGATCTACCTGCGTGAAGCCGAGCAGCGCGAGTTCACGGCGCTGGTGATCGACATCGATGACGAAGGCGCCGTCGGGCTCGACCAAACGTGCTTTTACCCGACCGGTGGTGGCCAGCCCCACGACACGGGGTTCTTCACATGGCATGGCGGCGAATGCACCGTCACCGATGTGAAGGGGCGGAACCCGATCATCTACCACACCGTGGAGGGTGACGTTCCCGACCTCGGCACCCTCGTCGTCGGGGTCGTCGACTGGGATCGTCGCCACAAGTTGATGCGAACCCATACGGCGCTCCACATTCTGTGCGGGGTGATCTGGAACGAGTGGGGCACGTCGGTTACCGGCGGCAACATGGAACCGCTCACCGCTCGGATGGATTTCGAGTTCGATCCGCTCCCCGACGGATTCGCCGATCGGGTCACCGAGCTGGTCAATGCCGAAATCGCAGCCGACCGGCCCATCGACGTGTCATTCCTGCCGCGCGACATTGCGCTTGCCGACGACGATCTCATTCGCACGAAGGTCAACCTGATCCCCGACACTGTGACCGAAATCCGGGTCGTCGACATCGTCGGTCTCGACAAACAGGCGGACGGCGGCACCCATGTGGCCTCGACCGGCGAGGTCGGCCGGTTCGAAGTGGTCAAGACCGAGTCGAAGGGCAAGGGCAACAAGCGCCTGCGTATTCAGTTGCACGACAGCTGACCGCGTAACGTCGGGGGATGCAGCTCCACGACATCGACCTCTCCGACCTCGAGGGCTTTTGGATGCGCCCGATGGCCGAACGCGACGCCGCATTCGAGACGCTGCGCCGCGAGGACCCGATCCGGCACTTCGCCGAACACGAAAACGACTTCCTCCCCGCCGGCCCGGGCTACTACGCCATCACCAAACACGCCGACATCGTCGAGGCGAGCCGCCGCGCCGACCTGTTCCAGTCCGGCAAGGGCGTCAATGTCCCCGACCTGCCCCAGGAGTTCAACGAATTCTTCGGCTCGATGATCGCCATGGATGATCCCCGCCATGCCCGCCTGCGCAAGCTTGTGTCGGCCGGGTTCACACCGCGCATGCTGCAGCGCAACATGGAGGACGTGGAGGCGGCGGCGAAGCAGATCGTCGAACGACTCCGCGAACAGGGTCCCGGCTGCGACTTCGTCACCACCTGCGCCGCCTGGCTCCCGGTGAAGATCATCTGCGACATGATGGGGATCCCCGAAAGCCAGTACGAGTTCGTCTTCGACATGACGAACATCATCCTGAGCCAGGGCGACCCAGAGTTCGTGCCCGAGGACGAGAACCCCCTCGAGGCCTTCCTCGGCGCCGGTGCCGCCCTCGCCGGTCTGATGGACGAGATCGCCGATCACGCCAAGGGCAAGGACGCCGACGATCTCACCCACGCCCTTGTCAACGCCGAGATCGACGGCGACAAACTCACCCGCCAGGAACTCCAGAGCTTCTTCGTGTTGCTCTGTGCCGCAGGCAATGAGACGAGCCGGAACTCGATCTCGTGGGGCCTGACCTACCTGACCGAGAATCCCGAGCAGAAGGCGCTGCTCCAGTCCGACCTCGACCGCTATGCAGCCGGTGCGGTCGAGGAGATCGTGCGTCTTGCCAGCCCCGTCATCGCATTTCGCCGAACCGTCACCCGCGATGGCGTGCAGTTGGGCGACAAGGCCTTCGAGGAAGGCGAGAAGGTCGTGCTGTTCTATGGCTCGGGCAACCGGGACCACGACGTGTTCGATGACCCGTATACGTTCGACATCACTCGCGACAACACCAACCAGATCGCCTTCGGTGGACCGGGCCCGCACTTCTGCCTCGGCGCACACCTGGCCCGCCGCCAGATCAACGTGCTGTACCGGGAGCTCCTCACCCAGCTGCCCGCGCTCCATGCCTCCGGTGAGCCCGACCGCCTGCGGTCGAGCTTCATCAACGGCGTGAAGCACCTCGAGTGCGCCTGGTGACTCCCACGGCCCCGCGGTCGACGGTGCTCAGATCTTTTCGAGCGGTGCCCAGCTGAGGAGCAATCGCTTCTCACCCACGGAACCGAAGTAGACCGACGCCTCGGCCTTGTCGCCCACACCTTCGATGTCGGTGATGACGCCTTCCCCCCACTGGGTGTGGCGGACATCGTCGCCGACCTTGAGACCCATCGCCTCCGCGCCCGATGGGGTGGGTCGGTTGGCTGCAGCGAGTGCCGCCTCGACCACGTCGTCGGCGTGTGAGCCCCCGCCGCCGAAGGTACGACCCGTCGGCGTTGTGTCGCCGTCGTTGCGAGAGCCGCTGCGCTCACGGCGAGATCGCAACATGCGGTTGCCACCATGCTCGTCGAGCAGTTCCGACGGGATCTCTTCGAGGAACCGACTCGGTGGGTTGTACTGGGTCTGCCCATGCATCATCCGGCTCCACGCCGACGTGAGATGCAGCTTCTCCATTGCCCGAGTGATGCCGACATAGGCGAGCCGGCGCTCCTCTTCGAGTTCGTCGGGTTCGCCGAGCGACCGGATGTGGGGGAACACGCCGTCCTCCATCCCGATCAAGAAGACGACCGGGTATTCCAGGCCCTTGGCTGCATGGAGGGTCATGAGCGTGACCGACGAATCTTCCTCGTCGATCTCGTCGGTGTCGCTCACCAGGGCGATCTGTTCGAGGAACTCGTCGACGGTGTCGTATTGACGCGCCATGCCGACGAGTTCCGACAGGTTCTCGAGGCGGCCTTCGGCTTCGACCGACCGTTCGATCTGCAACTCCTCGAGATAGCCCGACCGGTCGAGTGCTTCTTCGATGATCGTTGCTGGGCCGGCGTCGAGCTTGCGGATCTCGGTGGTGAGCACGAGGAAGCGCTCGATGCCCGATGCGGCCCGACCGCCGACGCCCGCCTCGTCGGAACGCAACACGGCCTGGTCGAACGACTCACCCGTCTCGGCCGCCCACGCATCGAGCTTGGCAATCGAGGAGTCGCCGACGCCGCGCTTGGGTGTGTTGATGATCCGCTTGACCGAAACCTCGTCGGTCGGGTTGACGATCGCACGCAGGTAGGCGATGGCGTCCTTGATCTCGCGACGGTCGTAGAAGCGGGTGCCGCCGACCACCTTGTAGGGAATGCCGACGCGAACGAGGAACTCTTCGACCACACGCGACATCGAGTTCGTTCGGTAGAAGACCGCCATGTCGCCCCAACGCATGTGGTCGTGGTCGTGAAGCTTGGCGAGTTCGTTGGCCACGAACTGGGCCTCGTCGGCTTCGTCGTCGGCGTGGTAGCGGACGATCTTCTCGCCGTTCCCTCGGTCGGTCCACAGTTCTTTGGGCTTGCGCGACGTGTTCTTCGAGATGACCGCATTGGCCGCATCGAGGATGGACTGGGTCGACCGGTAGTTCTGCTCGAGCACGATGACCGTCGCATCGGGAAACGCCTCTTCGAACTCCAAGATGTTGCGGATGTCGGCGCCGCGGAACTTGTACACGCTCTGATCGCTGTCGCCCACGACCGTGACCTGACGGTGTTCCTCGGCCAGCTGCAGGACGAGCGCGTTCTGCACCGGGTTCGTGTCCTGATACTCGTCGACGAGCACGTGGCCGAATCGGCGTCGCCACGATGCGAGCACGTCGGGGTGCTCGCGAAAGAGCTGTGACGTCCGCATGAGCAGGTCGTCGAAGTCCATGGCGCCAGCGGTGCGCAGCCGCTTCTGATATTCGACGTAGACGTCGCTGAGTTTGCGCTGCACGAGCTGCTCGGCTTGCGCTGCGTACTGCTCGGGACCGACGTTCTCGTTCTTCGCCATCGAAATGGTGGCGTGGACGGAGCGGGGCGGGAATCGCTTGGGATCGAGATTGAGGTCGCGGATGACATAGCCGGTCAGCCGGACGGCATCCGCTTGGTCGTAGATCGAGAAGCGGCCGGGAAACCCGAGTCGTTCGACGTCGCGACGCAGAATCCGAACGCATGCCGAGTGGAAGGTCGACACCCACATCTTCTCGGCGACCGGACCCACCAGCGTGCCGACGCGATCCTTCATCTCACCTGCGGCCTTGTTGGTGAACGTGATCGCCAAGATCTCGAACGGCGACATGCCCTCCTCGACCAGATGGGCAATGCGATGGGTGAGGACACGGGTCTTGCCCGACCCGGCGCCGGCGACGACGAGCAGCGGGCCGCTGCGATGAACGACCGCGTCGTATTGAGCCGGGTTGAGACCGGCGAGCAGCTGCGACTCCGACATCGAGGTCACCCTAGCGATCAGCTGCGACAGGGTCTGTTACGGCCATGCGCCGTCGAAGGTGTCACGGGCCGCCATCGCCGACGGCGGTTTGCGGGTGATCGGACCGTGGCCGGTCAGGACCGGATACCCGATCGGTACCATCCCAACCGTCGCCCATCCGTCGGGAACACCGAGCAGCGCCTTCACCTCGTCCTCCCGATAGCAGTGCAGGGTGGTGAGCGTGCAGCCGAGACCTTCGGCGACGCAGGCAAGCATTGCGTTTTGCACCGCCGGGTAGACCGAACCACCACCCACCATCGAGATTCGGTCGAGCTTGGCGTCGGTGATCGCCATGAAGGCGGGATTGGCGAGGAACACCAGGATCACCGGCGTCTCGTGAAAGTGCTCGGCCAGATGATTCCCGGCGGCGGCGACCTTCTTCCACTGGGCCTCTCCTGCGGTGCCGGCAACCCGGTCGAGGAAGTTGACGACGTACGGGTCCCACTCGGCCTTGTAGATCGTCTTGAGCCCGGCCTTCAGCTCGGGGTCGGTGACGACAAGAACCTTCCACGGCTGCTGGTTGCCGCCGGTCGGTGCCCAACACGCAGCCTGCAGGATCCGTTCAAGTACCTCGTCGGGAATCGGATCGGGCCGCAGGCGGCGAACGGCTCGCAGGGTGCTCATTGCGTCATACAGGTCGATCGTCACCCGCTCAGCCTGGCACGGGAGCGATCACGAGTTCAGCTTGTACCCCAACCCGCGGATGGTGACGATGCGCTCGGGAGTGTCGGGTGAGGGCTCGACCTTGGCTCGCAGCCGCTTGATGTGCACGTCGAGGGTTTTCGTGTCTCCGACATAGTCGTAGCCCCAGACGCGGTCGATCAGGGTCTGGCGGGTGACGACGATGCCGGCGTTCTCCATCAGCAACGACAGCAGCTGGAACTCTTTGAGGGGAAGCTGTACGGGCTCGCCGGCGATCTCGACCTCGTGGCGTTCCCGGTCGAGTGAGATGTCGCCAACTCGGAGCACCGTCGACTGGTCAGGGTCACGGCCGCCGCCGGTCCGGCGCAGCACCGTTCGCATCCGGGCGACCAACTCGCGGACCCGATACGGCTTCGCCACATAGTCATCGGCACCGACCTCGAGCGCCACGACGGCATCGATCTCTTCGTTGCGAGCCGACACCATGATCACCGGTGTGTCGTCGACCGCCCGAATCGCTCGGCACACATCGATGCCCGACATGCGAGGCAGCATCACGTCGAGCAGCACGATGTCGGGGTGGTACGCCCGCCAGACGTCGAGGGCTTCCTCCCCGTCGGCGGCGAGATGCACCACGAACCCTTCCTGCTTGAGCGCCTGGCGCAGCCCTTCACGAAAGGCCGGTTCGTCGTCGACGACCAGGACGCTCAGCAGGTCGGTCATGCCCGTGACCCTAGAGTCGGGGCAGCTCGATGGTGAATGTGGAACCGTCGCCCGGCTTCGACTCGACGAGCACACGACCACCATGGTTCTCCGCAACATGGCGGACGATCGCCAAGCCGAGTCCGGTGCCACCGGTCTCACGACTCCGGGCCCGATCGACTCGGTAGAACCGTTCGAAGACGCGCTCGAGTTCAGCGCGAGGGATGCCGACACCGTCGTCTTGCACGCTGATCGCAACGACGTGGTCGCGCACCTCGACCGCGATCGTGACCTGTTGATCGGCCTCGGAGTACCGCACGGCGTTGTCGATCAGGTTCGTGAGCGCTCGGACGACGGCCCGCCGGTCGACCTCGATCTTTTCGTCTCCGGCATCGCCGGTGACCGCCACCTGCACCCGCATGCCCTCGGCGAACGTCCGGACCTTGTCGACCGACTTGGCGACGAGCTTCGAGACCTTGACCTTCTCCGTCTCGCGTTCACCCTCTTCGAGCCGGGTGAGTTCGAGGAGGTCGTCGATGATGTCTTCCACCCGTTTGGCTTCGCGCTGCAGCATGTCGCTCAGCCGGTCGCGGTCCTCGGGTTCGGTCTCGCCGGTGAGGGCTTCGACCAGCAGACTCATGGCACCGACCGGCGTCTTGAGCTCGTGCGACACGTTGGCCACGAAATCACGGCGGATCGCGTCGATGCGACGCTCCTCGGCGATCGAGTCGATGATGGCGAGACCTCGGTGGGGTTTCAGTTCGCCCTCGTCGAGCCGGGCCCGGGCCCGCTCTGCAGCCTGGGCCTCCGGCAGCCACCCGTCGACGATGTAGCGAACCCGTTCACCGATGTTCTCTGCGTGGTCACCGATCCGCTCGTAGAACCGGCCGACAAGCGCGAGTTGCAGCGACTGCTGCGGATCGAGATCGCCACGACGGGCATCGGAAATGACGTGCTGGATGTATCGGTAATGCAGGTCGTCGAGCAGATCGTCGAGTTCGTCGATCGATGCCGCAAGTTCGGCGTCGCGGGTCACGAACGACTCCGACGCCCGACGAAGCAGTGTCTGGGCCTCCGACGACATCCGGGCAACCAGATCGCGGACATGGTGATCCGGGTGCGCGCCCTGCAACCGACCCACCGCTTTGGCGATGTTGGCAACGAGATCACCCGAACGCTCGACGTCGCTGTTCATGTGAATCGCCGCAACCACGAAGCGCAGATCGGATGCGACCGGCTGTTCCCGGATCAGCGTCTCGACGCAGCCCTCTTCGACTCGCAACGACAGAAGGTCGATCTCGTCGTCGCCCGCGATCAGTCCGTCGGCAGCCTCGATGTCGCCTTCCAGCATGGCGGAGGTCACCTCGCCGACACGCGTGGCAACGGTCTCGATCATCTGGGTGAGATAGGTCTGGATCATCGCCAGACGTTGGTCGAGTTGGGATCGGGTTTCGCTGGATTCCATGATCATTCCTCCCCTCAGCCGAAGCGGCCGGTCACGTAGGCCTCGGTGCGTTCGTCGCCTGGGTTCGAGAAGATCGCGCCGGTGTCGCCGAACTCGACCAGCTTGCCCCGCCGCTGTCCGGAGTGCTCGTCGATCTCGGCGGTGAAGAACGCCGTTCGGTCGCTGACTCGGGCGGCCTGTTGCATGTTGTGGGTCACGATGATGATCGTGTATTCGCTCTTGATCTCTTTCATGAGTTCCTCGATCACGCCGGTGGCGATCGGATCGAGGGCCGAGCACGGCTCGTCCATCAGGAGTACGTCGGGATTCACCGCAATGGCGCGAGCGATGCACAGTCGCTGCTGCTGACCGCCCGACATCCCGAGGGCCGACTCGCCGAGCCGGTCTTTCACCTCGTCCCACAGGCCGGCATCGCGAAGCGAGCGCTCGACGATCTCGTCGAGATTGCCTTTTTGGCCGCCAACCCGGGGGCCATAGGCGACATTGTCGTAGATCGACTTCGGGAACGGGTTCGGCTTCTGGAACACCATGCCGATGCGGCGCCGCACGGCCACCGGATCGACGGCCTCGTCGTAGAGATCGACACCGTGGTAGCGGACGGTGCCCTCGACTCGGGCGATGTCGATGAGGTCGTTCATGCGGTTGAAGCAGCGCAGCACCGTCGACTTGCCACAACCGGACGGGCCGATGAAGGCGGTGATCTCACGCTCCTTGATGGTCAGGTCCACCTCGGACACGGCGTGATGATCGCCGTAGAAGACATTGAGGCCATCGACCGTGAACACGTCGTTGGCACCCGGTACGGCATCGGCTGCTGGGTCGGTGGTCACGGCCGGTTGGGTCATGGTCATCAGTCTCACTTCTTCGCAGGTCGAGGTCAGCGACCGAGTCGCTTGGAGATACGGGCTCGGACGACGATCGCCACGAGATTGATCAAGAACACGAGGATCAGCAGCACGACGCTCGCCGCCGCGGCGTGGCCCCGCCACGTCTCGGCGGGCAGTCGCGCATAGTTGGCGATGTTCATCGGCAGTGCGGTGAACGCGCCCCGGAGTTGTTCGAAAAAGTCCTGGTTGCCGGTGGTGTAGAAGCCCACCGCACCGATCACGAGGAGCGGTGCTGCTTCGCCGAGCGCTCTGGCAATACCGAGCACCGTGCCGGTGAGGATGCCGGGCAGCGCGGCGGGCAGCACCTGGGTTCGGATGACTTCCCACTGGGTCGCACCGAGCCCGTAGGCACCTTCCCGCAGCGGCGTGGGTACGGCGCGAAGTGCCTCGCCGGCGGTGATGATGATCACCGGCAGCACCAGGACCGCAACGGCGAGGCCGGCGGCAATCACACTGCGGCCACCGGTGAGACCGTCGAGGCCTTTGACGAAGACGGCGAGACCGAGCAGGCCGTAGACGATCGAGGGCACACCGGCCAGGTTGCGCACGGTCACCTGGATCAGCCGAGACAACCACGTGTCGTCGGCGTATTCCTCCAGGTAGACCGCGGCCCCGATCCCGACCGGAAACGTGAGGATCACGATCGCTGCGATGAGGATGCTGCCCCGGATGCCCTGCGAGACCCCGGATCTCGCCTCGTCGGCCGAGCTCGGTGAACCAAGAAAATCCCAGAGCCGCTCGGTCAGGATGTCCCACGCTTCGACGACGACGTCGACACCCACGGCACCGACCATGAAGAAGGCGAGCCCGACTGCGGCGGTGATCAAGACGAAAAAGACGTGGCCTGCGGCATCATCGCCGCGCCGAGCTCGGAGCGTGTCGAGCGAAACGGTCTGACGCTCGTGCATCAGTAGACCTGCCGGAACCGGCGAACGATCGCGTCGGACACGACGTTGAGCAGCAGCGTGATCACGAACAACAGCGCTCCGAGGGCATAGAGGCTCTGGAAGGCGATGCCGACACCGGCGACGGAGTCGGTGCCTGCGCCGAGCGACGCCATCGCAGCGGTGAAAGTCTGGCCCTCGTTGCGGGCGTCGTACTCGAGGACGGCGCCACCCGAACCACCGGCCGCGATGTACACCACCATCGTCTCTCCGATGGCCCGAGAGATGCCCACGATGAAGGCAGCCGAGATACCCGAGAGTGCGGCGGGGAACACGACCCGAAGCGATGTGGTCACCCGGCGCCCACCGAGGCCGTAGCTGGCTTCTCGAAGCTCCATCGGGACGGCCCGCATGGCGTCCTCGGAGATCGAGGCGATGATCGGAACGGTCAGAATGCCAACACCGAGACCGGCGGCGAGCAGCGACGCAAACCCGATCGAGTCGTCGATCGGTTGCAGGACCTGCGGGGTGATGAAGCTGATGGCGAACAGGCCGAGCACCACCGACGGGATACTGGCGAGCGTCTCGATGATCGGTTTGACCGTGCGTCGAACCCGCGGCTTTGCGTACTCCGAGAGGTAGAAGGCGACGCCGAGGCCCACCGGGCCGGCAAGGGCGATGGCGATACCGGTGATCCACAGGGTGCCGATGAACAGGGTCCAGACGTCGAAGATGCCGCGACGGGGGAACCAACCGATGCCTTGCAGGCTCGACCAACTGAATGCGTCGGCTGCGAAGAATTCCCAGGCCTCGCTGAAGATGTTCCAGACGATCAGGGCGCTGACCAGGATCGACGTCGTCCCGAGGGCGAGGACGGTGGTTCGGGCCCGGCGGTTCTTGCGGTTTCGGGAGTCGTCGAGTTGCAGATCGGTGGCCGAGTGAACCTCGGTTCGTTCGAGTGCTGCTGCCGGCCCGCCGAAGTCATCGATCACCACGGTGCCGGCAAGGAAGTCCCACGGCGCCCGCCGCCCGGGGGCTTTGGCGATCACGAGACCCGACAGGGCCATGAGTGCCAGCACGGGGGCAATGTTCGCCTCGATCGCAAGCAACGGCAGGCCGTAGAGGATCCCGACGCGGGAGAGCTCACGGGCCGCAAGGGTGACGGGTGCTGCTGGCCGACCGTCGAGCATCGCAATGTGGTTGCCGGTGAAGGATGAGGTCAGGGTTTGGGCTGCGGGCCAGTGCCAGGCGCTCCACATCGCCATGACCCAGAACGCAAGCCAGAATGGCGACGGACCGAACCCGCCGATCGGACCCTGCACAGCGTGTTCGACGACTGCGATCGCAGCGGCAACGACAAGGAAGATCGCCGGTTCGAGGATTGCCCCGACCGCCCGCGAGTTCACCGACGGCAGCGAGACCGTGGGCGTCGATGCCGAGGAATCGACCGACGCGGTGGTCATGTTCACTCCCACGCCGGTCCTGTCACCCGGTTGGCCCAGATCGACTGGGCCCGACGTTGGTCCGGCTCGGCGAGGTCGATGTAGCCGGCGGAACTGACAGCTTCCAGCCCGGCGTCGCTCAACATGTAGTCGACGAAGGCAATGACGGCCGGGTCGTTCGCCGCTGCATCAGCGTTGACGTAGGTGTAGAGGTAGCGGGCGATCGGGAACGCAGCGGAGGCGATCGTCTCCTCGGTCGGACTGACACAGTCGCCACCATCTTGTTTCGCGACCTGCAGGAGTTTGGCGGCACCGGCCGCCTCGGCTTCCTTGGCGAACGCGAAACCGACCCAGCCGATCGAGTGGTCCGAGGCACCGATGCCTTGCAGGATCACGTTGTCGTCGGGGCTCGACGTGTAGTCGGGCCGAATCGACCTTACGAAGTCACGGGCATCGGTATCGAGTCCGGTCTTTCCCTTGGCAACCCCCTCGATGACGATCTCTGCGAACGAATCGAAGGTGCCGGACTCCTCACCGGGGCCGTAGACGTCGAGGGCAACATCGGGGAAGTCGGCGCCGCCCCATACGGAGGTGAGGGCATTGGCGTCTGCCCAGCGGTCGAAGCCACTCGCCTCCTCGGAGATCAGGGCGTAGAGATCGTTGAACGACACACAGTCGACGAGATCATTTGCCGGTGAGGTGATGACGGTGATGCCGTCGATTCCGCGCCGAAGTTCGATGTACTCGATGCCGTTCGCGTCGCAGATCTCGAGTTCTTCGGTCTTGTAGAGCCGAGACGCATTGGCGATCGGGACCTCGCCGTCGCAGAACTTCTGGGCGCCATCGCCGGACCCTGGACCTTCGACCGAGATCGCAACGCCGGGGTTGGCGTCGGAGAAGACCTCGGCCTGCTCCAGCACGATCGGGTACACGGTCGACGAACCGGAGATCAGAAACTCGCCCTCGATCGGACTCGTCGACGGATCGCCATCGTTCGTCGACGCGGCGCTCTGCTCTGTCGCCGCGACGGTGGCCGTGTCATCGCGGTCGACGAGGCTGGAGATCAAGGCAAAGAGACCGAGAAGGGCGATGACCAAGCCAACACTTCGGAGTCGATCGGAGCGACTCGGAGGGAGAAGTTCCTGCACGGACTCCCACCCTATGGACCGGAGTTGTCAGCGCCGGGTGATGCAGGTGAACGCTCGACCCCACCCGGGTGAACAAATGGTGAACGGCAGCGAGCGGCACCCACGATCGGGTGATACGTTCCCGCCGCTGACATCCGGGGGGGCGATGACGGGGATCACCACAGCAACCAACCGAACCATGCCCACATGGGCGAGGTCGGTGCTGGTGTTCGCACTGATCTACATCTTCCTGGTCGGGGTCTCGAGCCTCGAGTCCGGCATCAAGGTCATGGGAGCCGACACCCAGGCCAACCTCTTCGAAAGCGTCAACAACCCGATCGCCGGTCTGTTCGTCGGCATCTTGGGCACCGTGCTCGTGCAGTCGTCGTCGGCGAGCACCTCGGTCGTTGTCGGGTTGGTCGCCTCCGGTGCACTCGGCGTCGATGCTGCGGTCCCGATGATCATGGGCGCGAACATCGGCACCACCGTCACCAACACGCTCGTCTCGCTCGGCTCGATCCGTCAGTCCGACGAGTTCAAACGGGCATTCGCTGCGGCAACGGTCCACGATTTCTTCAACCTGCTTGCGGTGGCGATCCTGCTGCCGATCGAACTGGTGACGGGCGCGCTCTCGAACATCGCCACATCGATCACCGAGGCGCTCGGTGGTTCCGCCGGCAGCGAGTGGAAGAGCCCGATCAAGAAGTGGGTCAAGGAACCCGTCGGCTGGCTGAAGGATGGTCTCGGCGAACTG
>Ga0181559_10000234_pt1 | contig 48466 bp, 29 predicted proteins | sample 011ome_21_FD_133752 | JGI IMG/M metagenome (GOLD analysis project Ga0181559, IMG submission 133752) | Coastal salt marsh microbial communities from the Groves Creek Marsh, Skidaway Island, Georgia - 011508AT metaG (megahit assembly) | ecosystem: Environmental > Aquatic > Marine > Intertidal... | reverse complement strand
CCACCGTCGCCGCCGCCATCACCACCACCGTCGCCACCACCGTCACCTCCGCCGTCGCCGCCGCCGTTCCCGCCACCGTCGCCGCCACCGTCGCCGCCGCCATCACCTCCGCCATCGCCACCATCGCCACCACCGTCTCCTTCACCTCCACCGTTGCCACCGCCGAGTCCACCACCAGCCGCAGCTGCTGTGGAAGCAAAGATGGAGCTTACGGGTTACGCCGTAGCTGACTTCCAAGAAGAGCAAAAGGCTATGTTTATTAACGCAATGGCGTCTATTTTGAACGTTTCACCTGGCGCTATAACAATCATATCTGTTTCGGAGGTCGCGGATCCGTTGAAAAGAAGGAGAAGAAGGAACACTTTGCAAACTTCAAGTGGAGTGACCGTAGATTTTAAAGTTGAGTTGACGACTTTCACGGAAACCGATGCCGTCAAGGAAGCGTTGGTCACAACCGATACCCAAAAAATCGCGGATATCAAAACGAAGCTTACCGATGAGGGTTTGACGAACGTGTCAGATATTGTGCCCCCGACGGAGACAAACTTTGTAACTTTGGCACCGCCACCTTCGCCACCACCGCCACCGTCACCGCCACCTTTGCCGCCGCCGCCTTCACCACCACCTTTGCCGCCGCCACTCCCGCCGCCTTCGCCGCCGCCTTCGCCGCCACCGCCGCCGTTGTGCGGAAATGGCGTCATAGATGAGGGCGAAGAATGCGATGACTTTCAGAATATTCGAGACGGTGACGTCGGTTGTTCAACGACGTGCGTTATTGAAACTGGTTTTCGTTGCGAATATAACGAAACGCTCGGATCCGTATGTTCGTGCGCGAACGCTGCGGGCACGTGGGCATCAGTCGATACGATGTGCGTGGACATCACGATTTGCCCTTTTCCTGAACGTTGTCCTGGCTTTGGATCATCGTGCACCGTTGGTGCGAATGGTACCGCGTGTTATACGTGCTCGGAAGGATATTTTCGCAAGGGTGACGCGTGCGAAGAGTGTGGTGAAAACTACGCCATGTACGGCGTTGGCGCGTTAGGTATTATCGGTTTGGTGCTCGTCGGTGTAGGCGCTGCCGACACCTTGGACTCGGTCTCCACCTCAGCTCTGAGATCAGTGTTCAACACGATTCAATATTTATCTGTCAGCTTGAATTTGAGCTTTAAATGGCCTGGGCCGGTTCTGGACGTCGCCGATTGGTTCGCTTCCTTCAATTTTGGCATACAAATTTTCGCTCCGGAATGTATCACCGGCTTCGATTGGACAAAAGTATTTTGGGGAGGCGTCGTGGGCGCTCCTTGCATGATATTTGGCACGATATTTTTTTCCTTAAATATTGCCAAGTTGCAATACAAGCTCATGGTGCGATCGATTCGCCACGATAAAGAGCTGGGCTATTACTTCAAAGGACACTTTGGCGGTATGATTGGACACAAAAAATCCTGCATAAGTTGGAGTGGCGACAAGGTTTTGTACGCGCTGCATAAAAAGTATAAAGTGCTCTCTTCCTTTCGTAAGTTCTTCGGTCTTTGTATTACAGTCGTATATTTACCTGTAATTAATTTGTGTTTACAATCTTTCGACTGTTACGATGTCGGAAACACGAGAGTGTTATCGGCGGATGCGAAAGTTGACTGCGATTCCGAGGAGCACATCTTTGTCCAATCTGTCGCGGGTATAGTTGGTTGCGTCGTGGGTATAGGAATACCTTTATTTGTGCTGCTTCGCGTCAGACGCATCCGCTTGCGCAATAAATTAGACGATAATCGGGTTCTCGACGCCGCTGGCGCGTGGTACGAGGTTTTTCGCCGCCCTGCCACGGACGCTCTCGAAATTGTCAATCGAAAGGTGACGAAAACTACGAGAAAGAAAAAATACGGGTACTTAGACGCAGTTTTAGCTCGACTCACCGGCCAACCTATGAAAAAAAATACGGTCTATGGTGGTGGAGCAAAAGACGGAGAAGATGAAGACGAGACTGAAGACACTTTCGATCCAAAATCATTTCGTTCCAAGTCGCGGCAGACACTCTCCGTGGAACTCGAAAAGGAGAAATCGATGGAAACGGAAATCAAACCACAAATTGAAAAGGTTCGAAGTATGGCAAAATCCTTCGAGAGACAGAGCGTCTCAGAAGAGCCAGACGCCGAAAATCAAGTGTACACTCTCGCGTCGCTTTTTGCGGTTCACTACATGACCATCGAACTTGCGAACAAGTTAATCGTCGTATTGCTCGCACAACAAGCTGGAGGAGGCGAAATTTCTGGCGCCTTGATGCTTCCTATCTACGCTGCAAATGCGTACTTGGTGTACTTTATTCAACCGTGGAGAAGAATCACGGTGTCATTTGGACCGATTCGTGTCCGGAATGTGATGAACAGAGCAGACGTGATGAATTTTTGCGGTCAAGCGCTCGTGATTATTATAGCCTTTGCATTAGATGGTTCGCAAGCCGAAACTGGGACGATTTTGGTCTTGTTTTTAGTCGGCATTTTAACTATTTTTCGTTGCTTTGTTCTATTCTCCATGATATTCGAAAAAGTGAAGCAAAAGCTGAAAAAAACCGAGGCTTCTTTTAACGAGGACCCGGTCGGAGCTAGAAAAGCTGCAGCGGATCGATTCTACGAGATTGCAACCTCTGCGCAGCTAGCTGAAGTTGGTCTTTTCGTATTCAAATTTGAGACGGACGTGAATCGACGACGTGCGGTCGGTCGACTTGAAGAATGCAGAGACTATCTCTTACATCGCGCGGAACGTTGCAAGGAAAAACACGCGAATAATAAAGCGGCGCTAATTTTGATGCAAAAGTCTGTTTCAGAAAGAATTGAATTATTGCAGCCTCCGCCACCTCCGAAAGAAAATATGGAGAAATTGTTGACCGAAGCGGAGCAACCTGCGCTACATGCCGGAGATTTGATTGAAAAGAACTCGCAGGGAGAGTTTCTCGTCCCGCCGACGAGGATTCTCCACGAAGCCATCGTATTGTTCACAAAATCCACGAAAAGATGTGAAAATTTGGCCCGAGTCTACGCAGACTGCGAGTTAATCAACGAACTGTATTCCGTCTCCTGCGATATTAAACGATTTTCGTACGATTCCGCTCAACTCACTTTGAAGTTTGGGTACGTAGAGGCTTTGAAGTATGAACAGCGCGTGGTGGAAATTACGAACAAAGAAGCCGTCCTCGCTATGCGTCGCGAAAGCTTTGAGGATTTTCTCAGCGCTCTTCAAAATATTGAAGAATTGTCACAAGCGCACGACAATGATCTCATGGAAATCATTGAACTCGTTGAAAACAACGTGTCTTCAACGAACAGACTGCTCGCCGATGCCTGCATCGAAAGCTTGACGAGGAATTTCGTAAATTCGAAAGTAAAAGCTTCCAAGAATCTGAAAGACAATTGGATCTCATGGATACCCTATTTGGAGCGTGCACAATTTTCAAAAGCTGTAAACGATACGCTCCAAAAAGAGAAGCAGCTCGCTGCGGCTTTGAAACAAAACGATCAGTTTGGTGCTAAACGCATCGAGCAAACGCTTGACGTCGAGCTCAACGCATACGTCGCAGATTTGGAGGCTAAGATTGCGATCTTGTCAGACTTTGAATGTTCCGATGTGTGCGAGCAAGTGAAAAACTCGGCGATCAAAGTGTACACGGATAAAATAGCTTCCGCTCGAAATCCCAGAAACGGTATTCGAGCTCAAGCCAAACCAGGATGGACGGACGCCATCGGCGATTTCTTTTCCGCGTTTGGAGGGAACTTAGAAGAGAAGAAGAGAGAAGAGTACGTCCCGGAATCTTCGAGAGAATAAAAAGAGAACGACGCGCACGCGCGTTATTTATTTTTTAATACCGCTTTTTTGTATTTTTGTATCAACCTGCACGTGCTGATATCTTCGAAACTACGTTTGCTGCGCTAGAACTTGCAATAAATCTTTTTGCGTGAATTTTGTGAAACAACCGTCGTCAATCCCAAATCTTGACCTTCCCATCCCAAGACCCTGTGCAAACTCTGGACGCTAACAGCGGATGCCAGTCTAAAGTGATGCAAACCTTATCGTGAGCCTTAAATGTCTTCACTTTCCGCCCTGTTTTGAAGTCCCAGAAGAATAAGCGTCCATCGCCGTCACCACTCGCCATGTATTTACCGTCGTCCGGAGAAAAAGCAATTTCACAGGCGAATCCGGCGTTTTGATGTCCCATGAACGACTTGTTCCTTTTTTCTCGGAATCTGTCTTTTGTGCTATAAATTTTGATCGAGTTATCCAACGACTGGCAGGCTAAAAAATCGCCGTCCGGGTGCATTTTAGTCGATGGCATCGAGTGCATCAAAGGATCTGCAACGTATTTCATCGTCACCGGAATACCAAACTCCCAAGCTCTGAGCGTCTTGTCGTCTGAAGTAGACGCAAAGCGTTTCCCTCCGTCGCAAAAAGCAATCGAGTTCACTCCGCCCAAGTGCTGATCGTATTCCTGAACCACGTCCCCGGATTGCATGTCGTATTGCACTATTTTCTTGTCTCCCTGACCGACGAGTAAAATGTTGGACTTTTGCGGATGGAAAGCTAAACACAGAGGCGTCTTCCCGGAAGAAACCGTGCGCACAACCGCTCCAGTTTCCGTATCCCAGAGATGCACCTTTTGATCCCAACCGCACGTGGCAAACATCGATCCATCGTTCGGAGTAAAACATCCCGATTTAATTGCTTTGGTGTGACCAGTGTACGATCTGAGAAGCTTAAACTTGTTGTTTTCATCGCCAGAGTCCCAAATCTTCGCGACGCCTTCCATCCCGCACGTGAGCAAAACGTGACCCGAATTCGGGAAGAATTCGAGATGAGAAACGCCTTTACCGTGCGCGATCCATTGTTTCGTCGTTTTCTCGGGCGTATAACATCTATCGCTCCGAGCTTTCAACGTTTTTGGTTTCGCCAACCACGATGATCCGTCGTATTTGAATTCTTCTTCTCCATGGAACTTGGTCTTGGTCGCTTCCTGTCTTCTTTTTAGCTCGACCTCGTCCACCGCATCGTCTTCTCCTTCTTTAGTTTTATTCTTTCCAGCGGCAGCGGCAACCACGTCGTCGTCGTCTCTTCCCGTGTCCCCTAACTTCCCCCTCGCTTTTCGTTTGGCGTCGTTGCGTTTCGCGTGCCATTCCAGGTATTCTTTTTGTTCTCGAGAAAGTTCGGACTTTTTCATCACGTCTAGTCTTGCCCCGGGACTTTTAGCCCACGCTCCGTTCGCATCACCGCTACCATCGCCATCGTTACTATCCCCTCTACCAACAACATTGAAAGAGGCTGCCGCTTCCATCAAGGCTTCGTTCCGTTTTTCTCGGCGTTCTTTCTTTGTCATATCGTACACCGTTTTCGCGTTCCAATTATTATTGTTATTTGTCGTCGTCGTCGTCGCACTTTTCCCGCTCACTTTTCGTCCATCTCCTCTCCTCGTCTGCTCTTCTCGTTGCCGTTCTTGTTGCGTTTGCAAGTGCGTGTTATACTGCGCGTCAAAGGCGAACGAATCCACGTTCAGAGTCTGCACGAAACCCATGTGATGGTTCCTCGCTCTCCTCTCGTCCCTTCGCTTCAAGTTTGGATGCTCTGGACCTTCCACTTTCGCGCTCATCTGCTCGTACGTTAAATTCGTTTTCAACACTTGCGCGTTCGGTTGTAAGAATTCCTCGTTCGCGTTGGCGACGTCCGATTTCGGAACGACAACCACGACCGCCGCGGAAGAAGAGCCGCCAGCTTCGAAATCCTCGCCGGTGCTTGGCATCGCTACTTTCGTCAGCGCCAAGTTGGCCACGTTCACTTTCGGCGCCGGATCGATCGGTGCTCTTTTGTTGTTGTTGATGCTATTGTTTTGCCTCAACGCCGTCGCCGTTCTCGCTTCGTCGTCGTTGTCGTCGTCGTCGCTGCTCGACGCGTAATTCTCCAACAGCGCTTCCATCGTTCTCTCTCTCTCTCTGAATTCGATTTGTTGTTGTCGTTGTTCGTTGCTATTCTTTCTCGAAGAAAAAATCAACGAAAGCGAAGATTGCGCGGGGGGCGCGAGGGAACGACAGACGTCGCTCGTTCTCCCGATGTTCTTCTTCTTCTCTCTGGCAAAAACAGAGAAGAAGAAATAAGGAACGAGTGTCTCTGTGTGTGTTGGGGAAAAACGTATACGAGTATAGTGTAAAAAAGGAGAAAAAGATGCGTGTTGTGGGTCCTCTCTGCGTCTCTCGCTCACTCGGAGAGAGAAAAGCTCTCTTCTCGGTTCTCTGTTTTTCGTGTGCCTCTGTGTCCTCTCTCTCTCTCTCTCTCTCCCTTTTCGTCTTTGATTTCGTCTCTCATTCGGCCCATTTTTTTTCGGATGTGGAAAGCAGATAAAACCTCTTCTCTGGACCGAAAACAAAAAGCACGCACACCGCACTTCTTCTTCTTCCCCAAGCGAGAGACGCAGAGAGAAGAAGAAGACTCAGAGGATACTAAAACGGCAGAAGGAGGAGGATATAGCACTTTTGTGTTGTTCGAGGCGCGCGAGAGATGAGCAGCGGCATCGCCGCGACGACTTCTTCGGCGACGACGCTGTTGCGATCGAGGCATCATCATCGCTCGCAGCAGCAGCCGTCACCGCCAATAGGAGGGAGAAGACCACGAGCGATTAAAGTTCTTCCTCGAAGAAAGAGCGATTGCGCCGCGGAGAGGAGACGGGTCGTCGTCGCGTCTCAATCTTCTTCTTCGTCCGACGAAAGCAACGATAACAACAACGGCGAAAAGCTGAAGCAGAACCTGGCGAGGCGACTCGGCGCGGCGGCCATCGTCTCCACGATTGTCTTCTTGGGCGGGCAGAAATCGGCCGCGAACGCAGCCACTGCGCTGCGAAGGAACGAGAACGACGATAAAGGGACGACGAGTTTTGTCGTCGCCGCGGAGTCTTCTCGTCCATCGATGGTTTCGGAAGAAGCGCGCGATGATGATAACCCGATGAGAGTTGCGGGCGAAGTCGCGTCTTCTTCGTCCTCCTCTGCACCGATTGCGCTTTTGAAACCAACGCGAGGAGGGTTTAAGGCGAACGAAGCGCTCGGGAATATCGCGGCTGCCGAGGATGACTCATCGAAGACGACGACGACGACGACGACGACGACAGAAAAGAAGGCAAAGGCGAGCAAACCTCCGGTGAAATCGGACAAAGGGTTGTGGTCCTTCGCGAAACCGAAGAAGGAAGCTGAGGAGCGGACGAAACTTTTTCGCGCGCGATTCGATAACGACGTTCGCAAAATGCCGACGAGCGCGATGACAGACGAAGAAGCCGCCGAGGCGAGGAAATGGAAGAAAGAATCAGACGCGAAGAAGAGAAAAGTATGGAAGGAAGAGAAGAAGAAGTTTATGAAAAAGTACGGGTCGCAAGCGGCGTGGGAGGAGAAGTTGAGGAAGAGGAACGCCGAGTTAGCCGGAGACAATAAGAAGCTCAAAGAGCTTTCGAAGAAAGCGGCAGATAAAGCCGTGTTGACGCTGGCGCAAATGGATACGTATTACGGGGAGATCGAAGAGAGCGCAAAGAATTTGTCTAAATCGAGGAAAGAAGTGATGCAAGAGTTGTTGGAAGAACGCGAGGCGTGGTTGGAGCAACGCAAAGGATGGTTCGGGAAGATGTTACGATCGGACGCTTCGAAGAGGTTCGTCAGAACGATCAATTACAATTATTTGAAAGATCCGTATTCGAGCATGGGTACCGATCGAAATCCCACGGAAACTTCCTACACCGGGTTTTACAAATTGCTCGAGGTTGGGAGAATCAACAAAATCGTCTTTGGGAGAAACGAAACAACCGCAAAGTATTACGTGGACGGCACTGACGAGGTCTTTTTCACGTACTTGCCATATGACGAACGCATCGCGAAGAAAATATTACAACCGAGACCGCACTCCAGAGGCGAGTTTATCGAGTTATCGCACCCGGGTGGGCATCCGTTTTGGTGGGTCTTAGGCCACGGGATTTTCAACGCGCTCTGCCCGTTGATTATCGTCGCCGTGTGCTACCAGATGTTGAACGAAATCTACCGCGCGGACGAAGCGGAGGATCAGTTTGCAAATATTCACGCCAGGCAATACTCGCCAGAGAAATCCTCGATTGAAAATCGAAATACCTCTTTGGACGATATCGCCGGCATCGAGGCGTTGAAGGACGAAATGTACGAGTTGATTCGTTTCTTGAGAGATTTTCAAAAGTTCAAAGACGTCGGCGCGGCTGTTCCTGGAGGTATTTTGCTCAGCGGACCTCCTGGTACCGGGAAGACGTTATTGGCGCGGTGCATTGCTGGTGAAGCTGGTGTTCCATTTTTCTCGGTCGCTGCTACGGAGTTTACCGATATGTTTGTCGGTATTGGCGCCTCGCGGGTAAGAAACTTATTCGCCGCGGCGCGTAAAGTTGCCCCATGCATCATCTTTATCGACGAATTCGACGCTGTTGGACAAAAAAGAGCTGGACAAAGCGGCACAGAGGAAGGCGTGGACGAGCGCGTCGCAACGATTAACCAATTTCTCGCGGAAATGGACGGATTTGAGGAAAAAGTTGGCGTTATGCTCGTCGCGGCGACGAATCGCCCGCAAGTTTTAGATCCTGCGCTCATTCGACCAGGTAGATTTGATCGCATCATCGAAATGAATTTACCAAACAGATCTGCTCGTGCGGATATCATTAGATTACATATTACCAAGCGCGATGCGTGGGATAAATGCGAGCCAGATTTGGATATCGATTACATCGCCAAACTCTCTTCGGCGTTTAGCGGCGCCGATCTCGAAAATATGGTCAAGCAGTGCATCGCCAAAGCCGCTGGGAGCAAAGGTGGTATGGCGACTACCGAGGATTTCTTAAAAATTATCAACAGCATTCGCGCGACGAAGTCTTTCAGCAGCGGTTCCAAAGATGGCACGGACACTTTGATGACGAGATCCAAGTTCAAAGAAGACGTCGCCGTGCAAATCATGAACCCGTACACCCGAGACTCTATTTGCTTATACACGGCTGCGCAAGTCGTCGTAGCTATGGTTTCTCCGGAATTTGACGACGTTGCGAACGTCATTTGTTTCCCAGGTGGCAAAGAAACGTCTGTGATCCAATACATCGCTCGAGAACTCGATTCGCAAGCGGCGATGAAGATCAGAATTAGAACGGTTTTTGAATCGCATATGGCTACTTTAGTCGCCGGTCAAATGGCTGAAAGGTACATCTACGGCCCTTACGGCGTATCTACCATGTCTCACCGAGATATGGTCTTAGCCACAGATATTGCTTTAGACTACGTCTGCAAATATGGATGGAGCGACCTCGGTCCGGTCGGGTTGATGCGCAAACGAATCAAAGAGGAAGAATTTTTAGGCTTGGGCGAGGACGATCACCCAGAGGAGTATTACAAGTTTGAATACAACATGTCCGAAGAGCTCGACATGCTCGTATACAACGAAGTTCGAAAACTCATCATCACTTCCTGCCGTCGAGCTTTATGCATCATGCACGAACCGAAAAATAGAGAGATGCTCTTTACGCTCAAGGAAGTTCTCATGACAACGGGCGAAATCAACGGCCGAAACTTGATCGAAGTCTTTGAAAAAGCCGGAATCAAGCGAACCGCGCAAGAAGATGAACTCTTCAAACCGTGGTCAGTCTGGGACACCAAGTGGGGCGACGAGTACGAGTTCTTTTACGATGAGTTTCTGCACCGATCTATGTCTGACGCAACCAACGAAGCCCACTACGAAAAAATCCGCCAACTCTGGTTGAAAAACAAACGCGACGAAACGTACTTCCGAAGCATAGGCCCCGACGTCCTCGAGCAGATGGAAAAAGTAGACATGCGCCAAATGAAATACTGGAAAGCGTTAGACAAAAACGCCCCGGATTACGACCCAGAACTGATTGAAAAATACAAAAACGGTGAAATCGAATGGTTGAGCGAAGACGACCCGAGACATTATAGAGCGCAGAAGCGCGCGCTGAATAAACTCAGAGCGGAGCAAGAAGGATTCGCCGATTATCCCTTGTTGGACATGTGGGAGCAAGGTGAGATTCATCCGTAAAGAAGAAGAAGAAGAAGAAGAAAAAGAAACGTACTAGCTGAAGCCATTTAAACCTACATAACAATAAAAAAATACGAATAAAAATAACTGCGATTAATAAATATGCGCGCGAGTGTGTGTATGTATGCCTCTGCGCGAGGAATCCTTTTCTGTGTTGTGCGTTTTTTTTCTTTTTTCGGTCTCCGCGTTTCGCGGTCTCGCGATCCTCTTCAAAAAAAAATAATAATAATCCGATCTCTCGCGCCACGCAAAGGTGAGAGAAACGCACGCGCTCTGGACGATACCGTTTCGTTACGTAAAACTTCGGAAAGAGAGCGCACTTTTATCACGTACCCCTCTTTGCTTCCCCTCCCCCCCCTCCCCCCCCCTCCGCGACGCTTTTGGTGATAGAGCGCGCTTGCCGCACACTCTCTCTTTTTAATAGGAAAATTAAACCAGCATGAGCGAATTCTCCTCCAACGCGGTATCTTTCGCGGCGATCATCAACGCGGAAGCGTCGAGAGTGGTCGCGACGATGCGACAAAACAGTAAATACGCGATACTCGCTCGGCAGACTATGTCGTCGGCGTATGGGAGCGGTTCTGGTGCAGCGAGTGGTTTGGATATGGAAGAGAGTTTGGTGGATGATCCACTGGTGCAAGAGTTTATGAGCTTGCGGAGGTTGCTGTTCGCGAAAGGATTGACGATGGAGAATTCTTCCTCCGCGCTCGGGAATAACGGTGGCAGCGGTAGCAACAGTAACAGTAAAATGAGTCAACAGCAACCGTTATCGTGCGCGGATTTTATTCGACCGTTTTTGAAGTGCATCGTGAGCGTGGAAACGAGCGGGCCGATAACTTCGCAAGCGTTGTCCGCGGTGCATAAAATTTTGAAAAGGGATTTGATTTTCGGTTCCGACGACGTCGAGAAAGCGATGGTGGTTAGAGATATCAGCGAAGCGGTGACGATGTCGAGGTTTGAGGCGACGGACCCGGACCACGACGATGCGGTGTTGTGTAAAATTTTACACGTTTTGATTGATTGCGTGGCGTGTCCGTCGGGGAGATTGCTCTCGGATGACGACGTGTGCGACGTGCTGCAAGCGTGTTATAGAATTGGGCACCAGAGTGGAAGGGAAAGTGGGTTTTTGAGACACTGCTCGAGACATGCGATGCGGGAGATTGCAGAACACTTGGCGTCGAGATTGAAAGAGAACGTAGCTGCTGGCGGTTCGGAGGAGGCGCGATTGGCATCGTGGAGAGATCAGTTGGAGAAGAGAGCGTCGGCGTTTGAAAAGATGTACGACGAAAAACAGAAGAAAACCGCTTCGACGACGGCGTCTTCTACTCCGCCGAGATCACCGCACCACATTGCAATTTCTCCGGTGCATCGCGAAGGCAACGAGAGCTTTGACCCAGTTCGAGGCCCAGGAGCTATCGAGGACGGTGGGCCGAAGATTGACGTCGGGACACCGTCGTCTCCACCGACTAAAGCACCGATCGAAAAGCTCAAGTCCTTACCCGCGCCGCACGGGTTACCCGCAGCTTTGGAGATTTTTAAGTTTGCTTGTTCGCTTATAGAAGCGAGCAGCTCGGCAACTTTAGGTGCGGCCAAACAGAAAAGTGTATCGACTAGCAACAACGATAATAACGCAAACGGAGAAGATGGAGCAAGCACTGGTGACGTAGACGAATCATCGGCGGAGAAATCGCTTGTTTCTGGTGGTGATAGAAGCGAAGAAGCTGAACAATCGCTCATGCTCTTTGGCATAGAACTTGTGGGGACGTTTGTGGAAACTATCGTAGTTTCAAGCGCCACTAATAACAATGTGAAGAACAGATATCCGGAGCTCTTTCTTGCCATTCAAGACGACTTGTGTAAGGCTTTGACGAGTTTGAAGCCAAACGCGGCGCCTCCAGTTGCGGCTGCGGCTTGTGGTTGCTTTACGATGTTGTATGCGACCATGCGTTCAGAACTTAAATTACAATTAGAAATGTTCATGCGCGTCGTGCTCATTCCTTTGTGTGCAGCGGGTAAAAATAAGGCGTCCCAAACTGCAAATGGCACTTCATCGAATACTGCGATCGGTTTCAACAGGGAAACGCAGCGCATCGCGTTGGAAACCGTGGTTGATTTGTGCAGACAACCGCATTTCGTAACGGATTGCTACATGCACTTTGACTGCGACCTGAGTAAAGCGTGTGTGTTTGAAGAACTCGTATCTACTTTATCCGCCTCTGCGTTTCCGGCGAATGGGGCGAGACTCTCTGGTGCGAATGCTCTTTCCGTGGAGGGCTTACTCGCCATCGTTCGAACGGTTTCTCGATCGACGACCGCGGAAAGTAGTGGCGTAAGTTCTCCCCTCAGCGGTGATTCCTCCATGTTGCTCAGTGACAGTAACGGCGGGAAAGTATCCTCGGTAGCAAACAACGGATTCGCGGATGATGGAACCATGAAGAACGAAGGCGATGAAGAAGGCGACTCTCCGGCGGCGTTACGTGATGAATTGCGCGGGTTAGATCCATGGGAGTATGTGAAAGCGTCGGCAGCGCCGTCTGGGATCGCGCGCGCACGTGGCTTGCGTAAATCGCGAGCGTTGAAACGTCGTCTCGTCGTCGCCGCGGAGCATTTCAATCGCTCGCCAAAGAAAGGCATCCCCTACATGCAAGAGTACGGTTTACTGCCTGAAAATTTGACCGCAAAAGCTGTGGCTAAGTTTCTCAAGCTCGCTCCGGGTTTGGACAAAGAGGTTGTCGGTGAATACTTGGGCGATCCAAAAGATTTCCAAGTCGAAGTCTTGAAAGAGTACGCGAATCTATTCAACTTTGAGAACGTTACCCTCGATAAAGCGTTGAGAACGTTTTTAGACGGTTTTAAATTGCCGGGAGAAGCGCAGAAAATTTCGAGAATTTTAGAGGCATATGCTGCAAGATATTATGGCGCCAATCCGAATTCGTGCGCGGATGCAGATTCGGCGTATGTTTTGTCGTATTCCATTATCATGCTCAATACAGACGCGCACAACAAGCAAGTCAAGAAGAAAATGACACTCGAACAGTTCATTCGAAACAATCGAGGTACCAATGGCGGCAAGGATTGGCCAAAGGAAACTTTAGTTGCTATTTTTGATTCCATCGTTACCGACGAAATCCGTCTCACCGACGATGCTGCGCCGAAGCTTTCTAATTCTGCATGGCATGACGTCATGCGCGCGTGCGAAGTTGGTCAAGGGAAGTTTGACGTGCCTCCGGATGAATTTGAGTCGCGCCAATACGATGCTGATGTCTTTTCGCTCGTCTGGGCGCCTACCGCAGCAGCTGTTGCAGTCATCTTTGAACGGGCCACAGATGAAGATGTGCTCGAATCTTCTGTCGAAGCCTTCGTTGCTGTTGCAAGAATTGCATCCAATCATCGCATGACTGACGTTGTCGATCATTTAGTGGCGACAATGTGTGCCTTTGTCACAAAAGGTGCGCAGCGCGCTGTTGAGGTGAACCCGTTGAGACCAGGCGTCGCTTTAGGTGAAGATGTCAAGACACGTTCTGCCGCTAAAGCTGCATTTTCTGTGGCAAATGCACACGGCGATGACTTGAGACGCGGATGGTGTAACGTTTTAGATTGCGTTTTGCACATGCGACGATTGGGCGTCGTTCCAGACGACGTCGCTGCGACACCGACGGAAGCAGGCGAAGAGAGAGAACCCATCACATCGAATAACTTCATCACGAGACAGAAAGCCGCGCAGAGTGGTTCCTTGTTTCGTTCGTTCTCCGCGCTCATTGGCGGGAGCGATTACGATTATTCTCTCGAGGAAGAGAAAGCGCGTTTGCCGGAACCGACGGAGAGAGAGAAGGCCTTGCTCGAGAAGTCAGAGACGTGTGCGAGAGCGTGCAAGTTCTCTAATCTATTCGCTGATTCTAAATTCTTGGGTAAGGAAAGTTTAGCGCACCTAGTCGCCGCGTTAGCTTGGGCCGCTGGTGATCCAGCGCAGCCACCGCAAAGTGCGGACGATGAAGATGCTGCCTTGTTCTGTCTCGACGCTATGCTTTCTGTGTGCTATCGCAACAAGGACCGCGCAAGGTTGTGTCTCCCGAGAGTTGTGTCGCACATCAAAGCAATTGTCGGCGCCGCTACGCAAGAACCGACACCTTTGGTGGAGAGGGCAATTTTTGAGCTCTTGCGTGTCGTTCGCAGAGTACTTCCAGAGCAAAGCGGCTTACACAGTCACGAGGATGTTGTTAACTCGGCGGCTGGTGGACCGAACGGCGTCGCAGACGACCACGCCATAGATGCGTTGCGCGTTCTATTCTCGCTCGAGCCGCAAGTTGCAGATGCATTTTTCGAACGTATTGCGAAATCTCTCAACCTCCTCGTTCGACAGTGCGCTTCCTCGCACATTAAAACTGCCAGAGGATGGGATACTATTTGCAAACTCTTGGCTGCATCTTCTCGCCACCCGAAAGCCTCTGCGTCCGGTTTTGATGCGTTGAGCTTTGTCATGGAATCTGGATCGAACATCAACGCATCGAACGCGCGCGCACTCATCGAATGCGCATGCGCTTTCGTTGATAGCAACAGAGGTGGCGAAGAACGTTCAATCAAGGCTTTGAGTTTGCTCAAAGATGCGAACGATGCCCTCTGTGAACGCTCCAGATCGGCAGATTGTTCGAACGAGTTGCGCTCTGAAATCCTCGCCGGCGCGTGGGGTGATTTAGCCAAAGAACTCGCACGATTTGCAAGCGAAGATGAGCGAAGCGCAGTCAGAGATGACGCCGTTTTGACATTGCAACACACGTTGCTCTCGGCGGAAGCGTTTGACGCGCCGGCGGAGCATTGGCTCGCGCTGTTCCATCACACGTTGACACCTTTGTTGAAGCACGCGAGTGAAAATGTGCGGCAAATCGCCAACGATGGAGACCGATACGACGACAACAGTAACGCATGGGAAAGAACGGCGACCATCATCATCGCGTGCGTTTCCAAGTCGTTCTTGCAGTACGCAGCGCCGATGAAAGCGGAAGATCCGGAGGCATTTGCGCCGACGTGGTTAGCAGTACTCGATCGCTTCGCCGAAGCAAAAAAGTACGCGAAAGGTGAAGCATTGATTGAAGCTGTGGTTGAGAACGCGAAAAATATGGCTCTCGTCTTGTGCAAACAAGATATTGTTCCGTATGCGGAAGAAGATGGAGAGGAAGTGTTATATGTTGGTACTTGGCAGGCGCTTGGCAAAATCCACGCAAGTTTGACTCCATCTATTGTAACTTAATTCAAATCATTAGCATTATCATATATTTTATTGTTTTACACATCCTATCACATATCCTACTGTACACTACATTTCACCGTTACACTCAAAGACCGACGACTACTTTTACTTACAACGCGTGCCCGCTCCTTTTGGACCTTCTTCCATTTTCCATTCATCACGACGTGTCATGAAGAGGACGAGACGTCGGGTTGTTGCTCATATCGTCTTTCGTCGCCGTCTTTTTCTTCTTCTACGTTATTGTTTTGCATCACAGCAAACGCCATTTCATTATCATCCGCGCATATCCTATGGTATGCCTCGTCTCATGGACGCCGCCTTCCTTGTTCCTCTTCGGTTTCTCTAAAGCTACATCTTCTACAGACACCTCTAAACCATGCATTTCGCAACATATTTTGAACCGCTCTTCTACAAGCTTACTCGTCGTTCTTCGTGTTTGGAATAGTACTATAATTGCGGACGGCTCTTTCTTAAGCCGCAACGCTAACATTTTAGCAAGTGGCACCTCTTGAGAACTGTAATACAAACAATCTGAAAGGATGATCACATCGAATGCCTCATTGTCCGCCATCTTCGGCGCCGTCAAACTATCATTTTCTGTCCGAGAGGCGTTACTCCAATGTCGAACCGTACCTTTACTTCTTTTCTCCAACAAAGCGTTCACGATTTCCTCGTCTTCTTCCCAAAGGTGCATTCGCGCGCGTACTCTCCCGTCACGAGAATCAAACTTTGTCTCCTTGGTCTTCACGCTTTGGCTTTTCACATCTGTCACGCCTTCGTTCAAAGCGACTAAAGCGTCATATCTCTTCAACGTCTTCGATACGTTTTCCAAAGTGTTCTTGCCACAATCGGCCAGAGTTACGCTTTTGGCACCCAGGCTGGAGGCCACGAAGCCGCCCAACCCAACGCCGCATCCAACTTCCAACACGTTTTTGTTCAACAGGGAGAAAGAAGAGGAGGAAGAAGAACAAGAAGTCACTAAATAGTCGCACAACGCCAGCGCGCAATTCCACACGCGGCAACCTAATTCTCCTTTCGTTTGCGATATCGCTAAAGGAGAAGCGAAGTTCTTCAATCGCAACATGTAATCCTCCTCTTCATCATCCGCATCTTCTTCTGTCTCGCCGTCGTCTTCAAAACGCATGTCGTTTGATGAGGAAAAATCTAACGAAAATCCTCCGCTGCTTTCATCGAAGGAGATTATGTTCGCGTCAAAATCGGACGAGTCCTTTGCTTTTTTGCAAAAAGCGGCATCGTTGGCCGCAGAAGACATCCTCTGCCGAAGAGTCGCCGCGTTTCTAAAATCAGGTTGTGCGCGCGTGGAGTGATGGAACAAATTCCAAATGCATTTTTTTTTTGAGTTTTGAGAAGGTAGGGGTTCAGAAACAACACTCGTATTTTTGAATAAGCAAGATAATACGAAGTTAACTCTCTTTGACTGCGCCGCCGCCGCCGCCGCTACCGCTGCTGCTGCTGCTGCGTATTATTATTAATGGCAAAAATACTTTCGTCGTTCCTAGATCATCGGTTGTTTGTTCCAAAAGTAGGATAATACGTAATACAGCGGCTCGAGGTGAACGAACCTATCTAAAAGCTAAATTTCTCTCTCTCTCTCTCTCTCTCTCTCTCTCTTTTCTACAAACCCGCCGTTTGGACTACCATTCGTCGCAAACGCCGCAATCGGCGATTTTGATCGTTTTCTTCGGCACCTCCGTGTTCTCTCCGTTTTCTCTCGCCAACTCTTCGTTTATTTTCTTTAACAAATCGATGCCTTTCACGCACTTCCCGAACACGACGTGCTTCCCGTCGCACTGTTTTGCCGACCCGAGCGTTATGAAAAACTGAGAGCCGTTGCTATTCTTACCCGTGTTTCCCATGGACAATACCCCAACGTCGTCGTGTTTTCCTTTCAATCCACCGAGTTCGTCTTTAAATTTCTTTCCCCAAATGCTCTCGCCTCCTGTTCCGTTGTTGTGGACAAAGTCGCCGGATTGAAGCATAAAGTTTTTCACGCATCTGTGAAAGACGCACCCTTTGTAATGATATTTTATGCCCCCAAAGGTTTTCGACGTGCCTTTATCCCCGAGGCACAAGTGCGCGAAATTCTCAGCCGCCAGCGGCGCCTTCTCCCAGAACAACTCAAACACCACCCTTTCCTCTTTCGCCGGTTCTAATTCAATCTCTGATCCTTTCTCGGACCATTCGAAATCGTTTTCAAACATTTCTCGTATCCGCAGTTTCTCTCCCCCTCCCAACTCTTTGAGTATTTTCGAAGTCCAATTGTATCGCAAATCGGTGTTCGCGACGAAATCGCACGCGAGTTGGTACTTTGCCCGATGGTCGTCGATGTCGAGATCGATGTACGCATATTTCGGCCGCGAGGTTGTGTGCGGCATATTTCTCCTCGAAGGAGTTTTTTTGAAGAAAATCTCACACCAGTACACACAAACCACAATCCACACTTTTGTTTCCAAACAAAATCGAAGAAGAAGAAGAAGAAGAACGGGAAAATGCGTCCTTCTTCTGCGATGACGATGACGATTCGCGCTTCGTCGTCGTGGACGTCGAATTCCTCGAGGTCTTCTCTGAGAAGCGCTGCTTGCAGCAGGAGCAGCGCGAGGAGGACGGCGACGACGATGTCTTTTGGAAATCCCCTAATAATAAAAAAATGGAATCACGCATCGAGCGACATTTCGTTTACAGGAAAGAACAATAACAATAACAATAGGAGACGCGACCAGCGCAGTTCTTCTACCTCTAGGATAAACTTGTGGACGGAGGACGACCCTCCCGGACCGCTCGATGAAGAAGATATTAAAAAATACACCGAACCAAACCCGGAGCAGTTTTTGTTAACCTCGGTGACTTTTTATATTTTGATGACGGCAGCTTCGCAAACCGGGTGCGATTATCTGAACATCCACCCAGATTTATTCGCGCAAGTGTTCGTGTTCAATCCAGACATGGCGACGATATGGTCCATTCCTTTACTGCTCTCTTTAGCGGTGATATTACTCGTGGATGAGAAAGTGGAATTCGTGAAAGAGGTGAAAGAGATGATGGTGGACGGGGTGATACCGAACGTCGCGCCGAATGGTGCGAACGGGATTTTGATGTTGAGTTTAGGCGCAGGCATTGGAGAAGAAGCGCTTTTTAGAGGGTTTTTGATGCCTTTGCTTTCGAATGGCATTTTAGAGAGAGGGTTAGGGGGCGCAGAGGTGGCAACGTACGCGAGTTTAGGGGTAACGTCGGTTATATTTGGCGCCTTACACGCAATCACGCCGGCGTATCAGATTTGGGCAACCATGGCTGGGTTTTTGTTTGGTTGGGAGTATTTAAACGATGGGTTAGGAAGCGCGATGTTTACGCACTGCTTTTACGATTTTATCGCTTTCGCGTTTATTATTCTCTTATGGGGCAAACCAAAGGAGCAGGAGGGGGAGAAGGAGGCGTGATATGCTTTCTAATGCTCTAATGTGTATACTACTATTACATCTATTCTACTCAAATACTAGTATTATGTCGTAGGCGCGGCTAATTTTCGTTCTCGAAATATCCTCGCTCTATTATCCTGCCACCATTTTAGTCCTTGCGCGTCGTTTTCAAACACGCGCCTAGCAAATTGAACTCGAGTAACCGTAGTGCGCAAAGCGTCGAGTTTTGTAAACGTTAAGAATACGCCCGGTTCGATTTCTTCTACCCATTTGTTCTTATTATCTGTCACCGTCTTAGTCGTCGTTCCCGCTGCTATCTTCGATCCTTTTACTGATTTTTCCTTAGATTTTGGCGCAATAGTAGTAGTTGTTCTCGTTGTTGTCTTTGACGCCTGTAACGGCGGGGATTTTTTCGACGGCGGAGGCGTTTTCACAATGTCCACATCCGAGTTTGCCTTCTTGATGAACGCGGGATTTAGCTGTTTATGCACGTTACTTCGACCATGCATGTTCAGTGGTGGTGGTCGTTGTGTATGCTGTGTTGGTGAGTTCTTCTTAATCGTTCCCTTTTCAACAGCTTCTTCATTTCCAGATAGTTTCATGTCTTGAGCGTTCCGCTCGACGAGTTGAACCAAACGTTCTCTGCTGCTCATAGATGGTGCTGGATTGATACTCGCAGTACCATTCGATGCGTTGACGACATTCGTTTTGCTCTGATACTCGAATATTTGCGGTGGTGGTGGTGGTGGTGGTGGTGCCGTTGATGCTACTACTGGTGTTTCTTTGATAACGCTCGGTCGTGGCGGGGGCGTCTTTCGAGGCCCTGGACTTGCCGAAGCCGGTGATTCTGGTATCGGCGATGGTGGTGGGGGCCGTCCACTGTCATAAAATAGAGGCGGCGTAGCGAGTGAACGCAAACTTGCAGAAAGATTCAGCAAAGTTTTCGACTCTGAAGTCTTGTCTTTGGTGTTTGCAGGCGCACTCTGATCGTCACCTCCTCTATTATTTGTTATCGTCCCGTCAAATCCCCTGGAGATAGAACTATCCGAAGTGGCCATCGGATCCGGTGCTAACAAGGTAGATATTCGACTCAGTTTTGATTTCGTGCGTTCCAAAACTCCTCCTATGAGTTTCTTATCTTTCATCTGGGTTTCACTTCCTTTTCCAAAGGAATTCAAACGCAAAATAGAATCGGGGCGTTGATAGCTACTCAAAGTCATCGAAAGCTTCTTCTCCGCCTTCTTTGCTTTGCGATTTTGCTCTATTTTGTCTCGACCACTTCTAGCGACGATAGCCGCACTCACGCTTCCTCCACACGCCAAAGACTTGATGGTCATTCCGCTCAGTTTTTCAATTTCGATTGGAACCGCGGCTTCTCGAAGGGTACCGTCCCCTATTTTACCAAATTTATTGCCACCAATAGCAAAGAGTTTAGAACTACCCTTCTCACGTTTTTTGCCATCACCTTTCCTCGCGGTGAAAGTTGTCATAACCGAGGTTGACGAAGCCGCGAATAAACAGCTGTCGGTTCCAGCTGAGATTCGCGTAACAACTAAATCGTTACCGATTCGTTCAGGTGCGAGTTCCGGGATAATCTCAAACGTCTTTGAAGAATATTTTCCAAGCTTTCCAGAGATGAAAACGTCTCCGTTGACGGACAACAAAATCGTGTAAGCTGCGCCGCAAGCTACTTTTGTGATTGACGTGCTCACGGTGGTCGCGCGCTTTGACGCGATGAAATCTTCATTCGCATCATTCGTGTATGAATACGTATTGTTTTCGATGTTGATTTTTGTCGGTATTTTAATCGCCTCGTCAACACGACAGCCGAGCTGACCATCGCTTCCATCTCCCCAAACGTACACTTCACCACCGAAAGAGTCAGCGATAGCGGATTTATGACACTTATCCATTCCCGATCTGTACCCAGATATGTCGATGTTCTTTTCTGCCGTTTTACTCGTACTGGTAGCGACGCATGCGACCGTGTGCCAGGCGCCACATGAAATCCCAGTCACTGTCTTCCCGACCAATGCCTCGACGCGTTTCGGTTTCGCCAGCGTTCGAGAATCGTTTCCGTGGCCTAACGCATAAAATACACCTTCACCCCACGTGTAAACGCTCTCTCCGTAATCGCAAATGGCAGCGCAATGCACAGGACCACAAGCAATTTTACACACTTTCCGCGCGCCAAGACATACTAAACTCACGGGGACGCCGATAACTCGTTTGCTCCCAAACGAGTCTCGCCCGATTGATCCTTTCTCGACCCATCCAGTTGTGCCCCAAGCTTTCATCTCACCATCTCTAGTAAGTGCAAGAGAATAATCATCTCCGCATGCGCAATCTACGAATTCTGTGCGATGAATATCATCCGTAGGAAACGATAGTTTCATCGGGTGCGAAACGTTTGGTCTGTCGTGAAAGCCTGTGGTTACGGCATCTCCGCATTGATGTCTTTGCTTATCACCCCAAAAATACAGGAAACCACCTTTTGAGATACCAACGAAGTGTGCTCGACCGGCAGATACTTTAATCGGGTCCAAATGTTCAAAACCTTTGTGAATGGATGGTAGAAAGTTCGTATTTCCTTCATTATCTTCGCCTTGAAAATTACCCCAGACATAAATGTCTTTCGGTCTGGAGAACCTCATAGCGGCCACTCGCTGCATTTCCTCCGCGGAGCTTCCTTGAGCAGTTGAGGCGAACCCTTTCCCCTCGGATGCTGTCATGTGTGAGCTGTTCAAAATTGAAGATGAATTTTCAGTGGAATATATCGTCGATGAGCTGTGGTGGGTATCCTCGTTCTCGTCACTGCTTTTCCCACGTTGTGAGGTGTTGTATGATGATGGCAAGGACTCGGGAACTTTAGGCAAATGCGTTGATTTCGAAGGCCGCGTTTCGAATCTTTCAATACCATCCGATGATGATACTTTCGTCGCATCGACTCCTGGTAGGGTGATGATACTTTTGTCGACCTCCCCTCCCGAACGCGCTGACTTCCACGCTTCTTTTCCTCCGTCTTCTTTTTTCCCTCCATCAGTTGATGAGCCCAACGATGACATCGATACTGGCGGTTGATCTCCCCCTTCCCATCCCGCGCTTAATACATTTGATAATCTACTGTAAGATGAACGCGAGAGTTGTCTTATGTGCCTAATAGTGCTCCCAAAATCCTCCCCTTCTTTGGCGATGAAATCTTGTTTGCCGTCGAACAAATCCTTGCTGTGATCCCTCGTCCTCTCTTCAAACGCAGTCGTAACGTCGCGGCTATGTTTACTCGTGTTTACGTTTACCCGAAAACTCTGCCTTTGTCTAGCTGCGAGCGCACCCGCATGCTTCAAGCGCATCGCGCTGGAAGATGCATCCAAGTAATACAAACCTTTTGCGATTAACAGCGTCGTCTCGATGCCGAGCACCCATTGATCTCTGCTCCGCTCATCTTCTGCAACTACGTTCAAAGTTCTAACTTTGTAATTCTTAGCAGAGCTCTTTACATTTGCTAAATTGTTTCCACCTCCTTCCACGTATTCAATGAAAAACGAACACTTTTCGTCGTGCAGATTCGGAAACCGATTGAATATCTTCGAGTCTCTTCCTTTGGTCACTTTGACGACGTCGCGCAAGTGTAAGATGGATTTATTAGAAGACGTGCGCCTCGACGTAGACGCTCCTTTACCTCCGTTTCGTTCGAATTCCTCAATCTTCTCCTCGTACTCGTCGTCGTTCTCGTCGCGTCCCTTCCTTCCCGTCTTCTTTTCCTTCTTCATCTTCTTCGCGCTCAGCCACTCTAACGCCCTCCCATCAAGAGAAAACTTGAACTCTGCCCCGTGCGGTTTCCCTCGTCTCCCGTATTTGATCAGAACCCCTCCTCTGACGCAAAACGTCACCGCTTCGACTCTTTCCACTTCGTCCACGATTTCCTCCTCCTCTTTATTGTTGTTGTTGTTGTTGTTCAAAGTAATCGCAGTCGAAGAAGAAGAAGAAGAAGTAGGTTTCGTAATCGCACTCTTGGAACGAGAAAAGAGCGACATTTCTTCTTTTTCCCAAACAAAATTAACGACTTTTGACTTTTCAAACAGTCATGATATCTCTATATATTAATAACAGTATACCAACAAAGAGCGAGCGCACGGAAAAGAAAAGAGTAAACGAATGCGCTCTCACACACACACACGCGCACTCTTCTTCGCGCGCGCGCGCGTGCACACACGCGCGCGGGGACACGAGAAGAATCCGCGCGCGTAGCTTGGCTTTTTTTGTGCGTTTTGTCTCTTTTTCTTCTTTTTTTGTTCTCTTTTCTAAATAATTTTGAAACCCTAAAGTGGTTCTGTGCAAAAAAATTAGGCACCCGCTTCCTTCTTCGAGAGTTCGAGCTCTTGAGGGGGAGAGAGAAAGAGCGCAAAACTCGTTCTCTCGTTTTTCCGCAAACCGCGAACGGCAACGCTTCTCTTCTTCTTTCTCTCTTTTCGCGCGCGCGCGCGTTCGAATTATTATTAGTATACGCGCACACACGCACGCGCACCATCATGGCGTCGAACGCTACGACGACTGGAGGAGCGCATCATCATCTCCAAGACGTCTCGAACAACGACATCATCAACGGGACGACGACGGCGAGGAAATCGACTCGACGCACCGGCGGTGGTGGTGCGCAACAACATCAAAACAGTAACAACAACAACAACAACGTTTCATCGATGATGATGATGACCACAGATCCTGCTTCGAAGAATCATAATAATAATAACAATAATAGCATTAACGGCGAGAAGCGGTGGCAGGTAAGCGCGCGCGATTAAAAAAAATTGTTCCAACGGAAAACTCGGTCTTCTTTTTGGTCTCTCTCGTCGTCTGTCGTTTGCGAGTTTGAAATTTTGCCACCTCTGCAATAGCGCTCCCTCCTGCTCCTCTTCTTCTTCCTCTTCTCCTTCTTCTTCTCTCCGCCGGAGCGCGATACTAACCGCAGAGTCTTCTCTCTCGACACGTCTTCTTTTCTTCGATCGATGATTTAAAATAATAAAAGTTGGAAGACTTTGATATAGGCAAACCGCTCGGTCGCGGGAAATTCGGCAACGTGTACCTGGCGCGCGAGAAGCAATCGAAATACATAGTCGCTTTGAAAGTGCTGTATAAATCGCAACTGCAACAGTCGCACGTGGAACATCAACTGAGAAGAGAAATCGAGATTCAGTCGCATCTGAGACATCCGAATATATTGAGATTGTATGGGTATTTTTACGATCAGAATAGGGTGTATTTGATTTTAGAGTACGCGGCGAGAGGGGAGTTGTATAAGGAGTTGAAGAAAGCGAGGAGGTTTTCGGAGGAGAGAAGTGCAACGTACGTGGCTTCTTTGGCGAGAGCCTTGGTGTATTGTCACAAGAAGCACGTAATACATCGGGATATCAAACCGGAAAATTTATTGATTGGGATTAAAGGCGAGTTGAAAATTGCCGATTTCGGATGGTCGGTGCACGCCCCGCACTCGAGGAGGCAGACGTTGTGTGGGACTTTGGATTATTTACCGCCAGAAATGGTGGAAGGAAGAGATCACGATCACGCGGTTGACGTTTGGAGTTTAGGCGTGTTAGCGTACGAGTTTCTCGTCGGTGTACCCCCGTTTGAAGCAGAAGGACACTCGGAGACGTACAAGCGCATCTGTAAGGTGGATTTGCGGTTTCCGGATCACGTTTCGGCAGACGCGAGAGATTTGATCACGCAGTTATTAGTGAAAGATCCGAAAGATAGAATCAGTTTGAGAAAAGTGACCGAACATCCGTGGATCCTGAAAAACGCGCAACCGAACGGGGTTCCGTTGGGTGACAAAGAGATGTAAAATAACAACAAAACAACCAAATAGCAAAGCAAACATTCCTTGATAATATCACACAACTTCTACGGCACTTGGGAGGGCGAGACAAACTCTCCGAAAAAGCTTCAGCGAAAAAAAAAATCACCGCTCGTTCGAAAACGTTGGAAACACATCCGAGGAAGTACTCACATACCCTAACGCGTACCGCAAATAACTCACCGTTTTATTTACGAAACCCTCCTCGTGCATGGCTTCTATGTACTTGTGTCTTTCGGGATTCTCACTCGTAAAGTGCACGTGATGTTCGGTCTCGTTCTTCTCCCACATCTTAGCGTTGTGCAAGTTTGCGACGCGCACCATCTCGTCAATGTGCTCTTCTGGGAACTCTAAGAAACGCAAAATATCGTCCAAGTCGTCAAAAAATGATTCTAAGCGAACGTTCATCGCGCGAACATCGATTTCGCAATCCTGCGCCGCTAAACCGAGCATTCGAAGCTCATCGTCAGCAATTTTCAATTCAGCAGCGATTGCGTCTATGGGATTTTTCAACCGGCGAATGGATTGCACGTAGGACGACGACGAAGTGTTCTCGTAAAGCTCGTCGCCGGCGCGAATTTCTCTCAACCAAGACTCGTCTTCAGGATTTTGCATGTGATACAGAACGCCAGAAACGAGCGCGTCTCGCGGATCTCTGATCAGATGGATGATTCGATACGATGACCCTCCGTAATACGATGCGAGCGATTCACATTCCCTTTGCTGCTTCTTAAATTTGCGCACGCGACGATCGTTCGAATACCAATCTTCCGCGCTTATGAAATACGATGGAATCGGCTTGGAGAAGTGATAGTCTAAAATCACATCCGCGTCACTTATAATGGACGATAAATTCCACGGTTGGAGAAACGGATAGTCTTCATAATACCTCAAGTTGAAAAAATTGAAGTCAAACTGCCTCGAAATCGAATCAAACACGTCGCGCATCAACGCAGTCCCAGTTTTGTGATGAGTTCCAATAATTCTCCGAAGTTTCACTCCCACCTTCTTCTTCGCCTTCTTCTTGTTGTCTTTACTATTTTCAATAGTCTCCGAAGATTCTATCAACCGCCTCCCCAACTTCTTCGACTCCTTCGCGTCGTTGTCCGCCGCAGCAGCAGTAGCGCTCCTCTTGCGAAAGAAAGAACTTCTCCGTTCGCTCAGTATCCCTCGTCTGGCAGTCGCGCTCATCTTTGCTATTTCTTTCACGTTCTTTTCTGTTTCATATTTTGCCATCGCATCTCTGTAGACGTATTTGGGCATGAATGTTTTCAATTGCACTCGATTTCGTTGTTTCCCTCCCAAGAGAATATGAAAATATTTGTTCGAGCTGAAAACTCCTATGTTTTCTTTAGAAGTACGCGCGAAGAATTCGCACGAGGACGGGGTATCATCGTCTCTCGCATAAAATGCTTCGCTCGCGCGTTTTACCCACGCGAAATCCGAAGGATCGATTTTCTTCTGTCTCATCGTCATCGCTTTCAATAATGAAGAAGAAGAAGAAGAAGATTTGGTCGTATTTTCGAGAGAGGGTGAAAATAATGCACCCGGGAAAGAGAAACGCGCGCGTTGGTTCATGAAGAGAATCTGATACGCGTTATTCACGTAATACAGTACGGCGATGAATGCAAAGAGACCGATCACGATACCGCCGCCGTCACCGTTTCTCCGCGACGGCGACGACGCATGAAGGAGCGGAGGTAACGAGGAAGACATCTTTGTAAGGTTTTCTTTTATCCAAATTTTTACGAGGTTTCTCAATTTCTCTCCACAACTTTTTCTCTCGTTTAAAACAACTCAAATCTACGTATTAAAATGAAAGTCATCTGCGTTCAAAGCATCTCACTACTAACCGTACACAATCTTATCTCTCTCCGTGTTCTCTTTATCGACGCGTCTATCGTTGCAGCTTTCGCTCTTGGCGCATTTTCTGCTGTATGCGTTGACTTCTTTCACGTACTGTTCGAACCTGCTTTTTTCGCTCGAGTCTCGAGCGCCCTGGGTATCTGTCGGCTCAATCTTGTCGTAGTAATGGTATTTCACTTTCGTGCCTTTCCAATTTTTTTGGAATCCGTATAGGGTTATGTGCTGGCAAATCTCGTTGGCGAGGATGGTGCCATAGAAACCGTTAGAAGGACCGCCTCGAGCAACCGTATTGAGGACAAAGTAGTGGAAGTCTGGATGTAAAGCAACCGTCGGTACGCCGTGTTTGGAATAATACCCTTTCTCGCAGAGTTGACCGTATTTCGTCAGCGCGTCTGGCCGAGTAACGTGCTGCAAGACTGCAATTTCTATGTTGGCGTTTGTCTCTTCGGACTGTTCTTCCTCGTCGCCATCATCGCTACTACTGCTACTGGTGCTACTACTACTACTTTTGCTCGATCCTACGTTCTCTTCGTGGAACGCAAAGTGGTCAAAATTCGCCAACCTGTACGTCGTCCGTTTCCCGACGTACTTTTCGAACCCTTTCGTAATCCCACCGTTAAATCGAATGACTGCATCGTGTGCGTCGATGTCTTCTCCGTACTCTTTTAACAATAACCCGCCTCCGTTCCCGACTACCGCACACGACTTGATCTTCCCAAAATTTTGCCTCACGATATCCTTCTCTGGCAAACACTTCGCCGCATTACTCGGAAATCCGCCTAAATGCGACCACTTCACTTGCTTGTGCATAATCGACGCGTCTGATTTACCTCTCGCCATTCTACTTTTCTGTCCTTCAATGCCTAAGAACTTTGGCACTTTCACGTTATTTCCGCTCTTGGTTGATTGTTTACTCATGATGAAATTTTGCGCATACGCTTTCCCCAACTCAAACGGCGCGTTAATCGCGTCGCATTCTCTCAACCGGCACGCTAAATCCTTCGAACTCCCACTTCCACCAGAGCTCGAGCTTCTTTCTCGCCTACTTAAACTCCCTGTTGGCTTTACGTTCGGTTTCTTCATTGAAGTAGTCGTCGGACCAATCTTCTCTTTCAACAGTTTCACCTCTTGGTGCACCTCGTCCGTGGTTTCGTCCAGTGTTTTTGCTTTTGGAGTGGTAGAGGCAAACTCATCGTCGTCATCGTCATCGTCTCCTTCAATGCCGTGCGTTTCTGAGTATTTCGAGTTTTGGAACAGGTGTTTATACACGTACTGGTCCATGTTGTGTACCATCCCCCGCACGTATCCCAAAGAGGAAGAAGAATCATCCGAATCATCCTCCTCTTCAACCTCCTCGCCTCCTTCCATCGATGATGAAGACGACGAAGAAGAAGAAGACTCAGCCACATATAACCCGTGATTGCTGCTCTTCCTGTGCTGCAAACCAAGATTTCCGTCTCCACCAACGCTTCGACTCGTCGACGACGAAGAAGAAGAATAGAACACATCCTCCACAATCATAATCACCAGAGAGAGGAAAAGTAAAAGCACGGACGCGCCTAGACATCTTCGCAGCGTTTGTTTATTCGTCCGCGTCCCGTATCTCCCCATCTCACTCTCTTTCCTGATGGTAAATAACACCGCTGACTCGTCGTCGTCGTCGTCGTCGTCGTCGTCGTCGTCGTCGTCTTCGCGGACTCGTGTTTTTCTCACGTTTCTTCTTCTTCAGTCTGGAGCTCGAGCGTTAAAAAAAAATATGAAAACCCTAAACTGTAAAAAAAAGGAGGCGGTGAAACCTTTTCGCGCCTCTTTGCGCCAAAAGAATAATAAACAACGACGACAACAACAACGACGACGCACGAACCGGTCGTGTGTGTTCTACCGCGTGTCTTCTTAAAGGTTTGAGCGCGCTCGATCGTTTATTCGCTTTCTCCCTCTCTCTCTCTCTCTCTCTCTCGCTAACGCGTGACGCGTGACGCGTTTTGAGTTTTGGGAGAGAGAGAGAGAGAGAGGAAAGAGAAGAATTGATCGAATCGTAGACGTTTAACTTTGTTACGCGAAAGAGAAAGAGAGAGAGAAGAAAGGAGAAAGAAAAGAGCGACGAGAGAGGAGGAGCGCGCTTTTAAAAACACCGTCGAGAGAAGAGACCTCGCTCGCGCGGGGGATCGCCTTTGTCAACATGAGTACCGATTCTTCTTCGAAGAACTTAGTCGTCACGCGCGCAACTTTGAACACGGAAACCCCCATCGCGGGCGTCGAGATCGTCCCGTACATTGTCACGCGTAAAAGCGACGGGACGTCGACAACGGAGGATATCCCGAGGGAAAACCCGATCGATGGACAATATTTGCGATACAAGTGGTATCGCTCCGGGAGAAAATCGAGGACTGCGGTGTGTTCGGTGCACCCGGCAGAAGTGGCTACGTTGCAGAATGTGCACAACAGGCAGTACCACTGCGACGGGGAGTGTTTCAAGAGAGGATGGCGAGAATGGATGCGGAACAGAATCGCAACTGGAGAGGAAGAATTGGAGAGGAGACAACCGACTAGGGCGACGAAGTATAACGTGGCCAACGATCAAAAGAAGGAAGGACCAGGGAGTGAATTTGGCAGTCGCGAGAACTTGAACAAGGAGGATGCGGAAGAGGCAAAAGCAGCCGCGGTACCTCCTTGGATCGAAGTGTCCACGGATAGAACGTATTTAGTCAAGCCAACGGATGTTGGACACGTGTTGAAGCTCGAGATTCAGCCGTGCGATGCGAAAGCGCCGGCGCCGAACGAGAGAGGGGTGGCAGAAACTGTGGTCACATCGAGAGTGATTCCCGCACCTAGTCCCCCGAAGAGGAATTTGGTCCCAATCCAAAAGAACGATGCGGCAGAACCTGGTTCGTTCACGGTTATGTCATATAACGTTTTAGCTGACGTGTATTGCACGACGGAGATGTACGGTTACGCCCCGGCGTGGGCGTTGAGTTGGTACTTTCGACGACAGAATATTTTGAAAGAGTTGGTTCAAATGGATGCGGACATTTTATGTTTGCAAGAGGTACAATCGGACCACTTCGAAGATTTTTTCCAAGGCGAATTGGCCAAGTACGGGTATTCTTCCGTGTATAAGAAGAAAACGGCGCAGATTTTCTCGGAAGGGAAATACGTCATCGATGGATGCGCTATTTTCTTCAAGAAGGATAAATTCGCGTTGATCAAGAAATACGAGGTGGAGTTTAACAAAGCCGCCTTGTCCTTAGCGGAAAGTCTCGTCGGTTCTGGCGGCTCCAAAAAAGAAGCCTTGAACCGATTGATGAAGGATAACATCGCGTTGATCGTTGTCTTGGAAGCTCTTGATTCGCAACAGCGACAACAGACGCAACAAACTGGAAAACGGAAACTTTTGTGCGTGGCCAACACTCACATTCACGCCAACACCGACCACAACGACGTCAAGCTTTGGCAAGTGCACACTTTGTTGAAAGGTTTGGAAAAAATTGCCGCCTCGGCTGAGATTCCTATGGTTGCTTGCGGTGATTTTAACTCTACGCCCGGTTCCGCCGCCCATGGGTTGTTGACTCGAGGTATGGTGGACAACAATCATCCGGAGTTGCAAATAGATCCTCTCGGCATCTTGCGCCCAGCCTCGAAACTCTCCCATCCGTTACCGCTTGTCTCGGCGTACTCCTCTGCGTTACGAAGGGACAATCGATTACTTGAATCCGAAGCGCTCGAACGTTTGCGCAACCGCGTGGACCCGCGAACGGCGGAGCCAATGTTTACGAACTGCACGAAGGATTTTTTTGGCGCTTTAGATTACGTATTCTACACGGAGGATACGTTATGCCCAGTCGCACTTCTGGAGCTTCCCGGAGAGAAAGATGCGCGAGCTAAATACGGCGGTTTACCGAACACGCAGTTGAGTTCCGATCACATCTCGTTGATGGCTGAGTTCCAGTGGGGCCCAGCCGCCATGAACGGCTATTAAAAGAAAAGAACACACATCAAAAAAGAAAAATATTTGCGCGCGTTCTTGAAGTTCATACTTGTCGAAACTACATGAACTCTATCTCTCGATGACATCTTTTTTTCACAAGGAAGAGGCAGAGAGAGAGAGAAAGAGAAAGAGTTACGGAGACAAGGAGGAATGTAAAGTTGTAATAACACTCACTATTGTTTATATCGAAACGACTCACTATTGTTTATATCGAAACGGAAAAGAACAAAAAAATCAAAAACATACCGCGCGCGATAAAAAAGATCAAGAATAGCACGCACGAACGATGTACCACCACGCGGTCGTTCAACGAGCGATAGGAACGACGACAACGACGCCTTCCTTTTCCTCTCGAAGAGGTAGTTGTTGTCGTCGTCGTCGTCGTTGTCGTCGTTGTTCGCAACCAAAGGCAACTCCCGAGGAAGATGATGCCCCGGCCTCGGGAAACGAAGACGACAACGACGACGACGCCACCGCGGAAACTATATCCTTGACCTCAAACCAAGCGCGAATCGCCGCGTTAGCGTTCGATGTTCTCTATAATAAACCGTTCTTGAACGAAGAAAAGATGATGAGAGATCCGGAGCGGCCAAAGTTACGGTTGATGTTGAGAGAAGCCATCGACCGAGCGAATCAGTTGTGCAAAGAAGAGAAAGAAGAAGAATCCGGAGGAGGCAAAGCGGGTAAAAATGAAGAGTGTCGCGCGGCGTGGGAGATCGTGGATGAGTTGGAAGACGCAGCCATGCGAGCTGGAATGAGTCGCTCTAATAGAACGGTGGAGAGTAGCAGCAGCAGTAGCAATAGCGGCGACGAGAGTAGTACGAATAAGACCAAGCGAGCGCAACCGCCGAGAAGGATACCAAAGATGAGCGAAGTCGGTCTCTCGGAGGAGGAACTGAAAGAACGCGCGACCAAGGCAAAAAGAGTGGATCCGTTCGCGGATCCTTTGAAGGATTTAGATCCGTGCGGGCCGTTAGGATGCGAAGCTGAAACCGGGGAGATGAACAGTCGAGGGATATTGGAGAGAGCAATGATGATTCCGAATCAAGACGAGAGGAAAAAGTTCGACGAGGAGAGCGACAAGACGTTGGCGAACGCAATTAGTGAAGCTGTGGAGAAGGCGATGTCTTTGTGCGACGAAGGTGGAGACGCTTGCGCGACTGCTTGGGAAGTCGTTGAAGAATTGAGCGCGAGTGCGAACAAAAGGAGGAGAGAAAAGAGAGAGGAAAAAGAGGAGTGAGTTGCACGCGCGACTCTCGCGCGAGCGGGTACATAAATGTAAATTAAATGCAGTTTCGTTTTGAAGAGGCACGTATTGTCGCATCGTGTGCGTGTGTGTGTGTGTGTGTGTGTAAATATATATAAAGAACTACTATGCACGTGTAATAATTGGTGATGCTGACATTAGAAAAACAACCGGATTCTTCTTTTTGTCGTTACTTTCTCGTATTCTTGACGATCAGTCCGTGGAGCTCTTCCACGGCTTCTTGAGATCCTAACTTGAGAAGCACGATTTGCTTCTCGCTATTATCGCACGCGTTGAAAATAGTCAAAATCACCCCGGTTTTCTTCATGGACCCGTCTTTTTTGTCTTTTTGCTCCGCGAACGTGACGCTCATGTTATCGTATAAGTTTGCGTTGATCACCGCTTTTCCAATGGATGTTCGCATTAATATGCGGCAAGCGCCTTTGGTGCCTTCCTTTTCTCGTCTAAATTGTAATCTGTTCACCCCTCGATCTGCCCACGGCTCCGAGGCTTCCTTTTTCACGTACAGTTTTACTTTCTGCTTCTCCATGTCTACGAACTCTTTATCGTCTTCACCTGTCGCTTCAGCCGTGGATGGCGATGGCGGTCGCTCCGGTTCCTCGTCGTCTTCCTCTTCTTTCGCCTGTTGCGCGAGCGCACCACCGGCCGGGAATTTTGGAAACGTCGTCGTCGATCCTCCAAACGCAGTAGTTGTTGCTGCCGAAGGGGCAAACGGATTATTTGACGACGTTTTTGCCCCTCCCGCCGGCGGGAACAAGGACGAAGCACCGCCGCCAATCCCAAACGCCGTCCCGGGTTTCGGCAAGTTACCGAATATGGACGTTTTCGGCTGGCCGTCGTCGTCGGAATCGTCGGAATCGTCGGAATCGTCGTTGTCGTTGTTTTTCGCTGCTTCTCCTTGTTCTTCTTCGAAAACGTCTTTAAAATCGCTCTGTCGTAGGTAGGTGCGCGTGATTCGTTTGAGAAAGAGTGAGTGAGTGAGTAAATTTGAGCGAGAGAAAGAAAAAGAGAGAGAGAGAGAGAGAAACGCGACGATTCCCCGACGAAACTCAAAACAAAACAGAGAGAACGCGCGCTCACCATCAACTTCCTCACGTGCTTCACGTAATCTTGGCACCCTTCCACCCAACTCCTCCTCAAATTTCTCTCCTTTTGTTCGCAAATGTGCGCGCAGAACTGCGCGTTCAGCGCTTCCAAAACGCCTCGACATTCCGCTTGTCTCGCTTTGATTTCCGATTCGGACATCGAAGATTTTGTTCTCGACGTTGGAAAAAAAGTTTTCTTAGCTCCTTCTCCTTCTTCTCCTCCTCCTCCTCCTCCTCCTCCTCGGCGAGGTCTTTTCGCCATCTCCTCGCGGATTCTTTAGTATTCTCTCTCGCTTTTTTTCGCGCGCGTCTGTGGGGTGTTTCTTCTGTCTGTCTGTCTGTTGTGTAAAAAAGTCGTTTTTTTGTCTCTTTCGCGTCGCCACAAAAAGTCACGAAACACGAAAAACATCAATCATGTCGTGGGTATTGAATCCGCGAAGAAGAAGCGCTGCTCTGTCGTCGCTCCTCCATCGACGAGGAACGGGAAGAGGCAGAAATATCAGAGACGGGGAGGAGAAGGGGAAACCGTTCGCTGCCGCTGCTGCCGCTACTTCTTCGTGTTGTCGTCGTTGCGTGCGCGGTCAGAGAGGAGCGACGACGACGACGAATTGGACGACGACGACGGCGACGACGACGGGTAGAAGAAGAAGCGATGAAAGCGACGACGACGACATTTTTACTTTGCGTCGCCAGCAGTCGCCGATGTTGGCGTCGTTGTCGTTTTTAAGACGCGGCAGCGATAGCACGGCGGCGAGCGCTCATCGTCATCATCATCATCAGAGAGCGTATTTTTCTTCTTCTTCTTCTTCTTCTTCTTCTTTCGTTAGAACAGAAGAGGAAGGAGGGGAGGGAAAACAGTACCACGAGTTCAAAGCGGAAACCAGTCGTTTGTTAGATATCGTCACGAACAGTTTATACCAAGAGAAGGAAGTGTTCTTGCGCGAGTTGATCTCGAACAGCTCGGACGCGCTGGAGAAACGAAGACACGAAGCGATTAAGGACTCAGAACGGTACGGATTGAAAGGAAAAGAGGAGGATGATGCTGAGTTTCGGATTAAGATATCCACGGTGGAAGAAGATGACGGAAAACGGTTGAAATTAATTATAGAGGATAACGGGATCGGGATGAGCGAGGAGGAGTTGACTAGAAACCTCGGGACGATTGCGAAGAGCGGATCAAAGGAATTTTTGGAGAATTTGAGCAACGGAGGAGGTTCAAACGCCACTACTAAAGAAGAGGCGGCGAGCAATATCATCGGTAAGTTCGGTGTTGGTTTTTATTCCGCGTTTATGGTTGGGAAGAAAGTTGAAGTGCACACGTCCAACGGTAAGGAGAGTTTCGTGTGGGCATCGGAAGGTACCGGGAAGTTTACCGTCAGTAAATCGAACGAGGCGCCAAAGCCAAGAGGGACGAAAATTGTCATTCACATGAAGGACGATTGTAAGACAATCGCATCGCAATGGGCTATCGAGGAGACGTTGAAGAAATACAGCGCATTCGTTTCTTTTCCTATTTACATCAACGAGAACAAATATAACGAGATTGGCGCACTTTGGATGAAGAAAAATTCCGAGGTTTCGGACGAACAGGCGACGGCATTTTATAGGTACGTTTCCGGAGCGACGGATTCGCCGTCGTTTCGAATGCACTTCGAAGCGGACGCGCCATTAACGATTCGTTCTTTAATCTTCTTTCCGGAAACCAATCCAGAACGAGGTATAGGTATGCATGCAAAAGTGGATTCTGGCATCGCGTTGTATTCGCGAAGAGTGTTGATTCAAAAAAATGCGCACGGATTGTTACCTCCGTTTTTACGATTCTTGCGAGGTGTGGTGGATTGCGAAGACATTCCTTTAAACATCTCTCGAGAGACACTGCAAGACTCTCAGGTGTTGCGCAAACTCGGCGAAGTGGTCACAAAAAGAGCTTTGAAACACCTAAAAGACGTCGCAAAGAAAGATCCCAAGGCGTACGACAAATGGTTCAAAGAATGCGGATTCTTCTTGAAAGAAGGCGCGTGCACGGAGCCAAATCACACGCAGCAAATAGCAGAGTTGTTGCGTTTTGAATCTAGCAAAACGACGAACGCATCAGATGAAAAAGAAGAAGAGCAAAAAGAGAACAAGGAAGGAGAAGAGATGATGGATGACGCCACGAGTCTGGTGACGTCGTTCGAGAAATACATCGAACGCATGAAACCTGGCCAGAAACACATATATTATTTAGTAGCGCCGTCGAGAGCGCAAGCAGAATCTTCGCCGTATTTAGAGGCATGCAAAGCGAAAGGATACGAAGTTTTGTTTCTCTACGCGCACGTGGATGAATTTGTCATGCAACATTTGGGTAACGTGAAGGGTAAATTCATCGTCAGCGTGGAAGCTGAAAACGCCGACGTGTCTCTCGACGATAGCGGTGCGAAAGATGCCACCACCAAAATCGGCGAGGACGACAAGAAAGAATTACTTAAATGGTTCAGCGAGGTCCTCCAATTCCAACTGAAAGAAGTCACAGCCTCCAGCCGATTAGTCTCCTCCCCGGCTTTACTCTCTGGCCACGAACCGGAAGCCATGCGACGCTATCGAGCGATGGCCAGCATGGCTAGCGACAGCGCGGTCAACGCACGCTTAACCGCGCTGACCGATAAAATAACCACCACTTTAGAAGTGAACTGCAGCCATCCTCTATTACTTTCCATCAACGCCGCGAGGAAATCTTCCGACCCAAAAGTGCAAAAAGTTGCCAAAGACGTCGCGTTTCAGATCTACGACAACGCTCGCGTCGCCGCCGGGACCATGGACGATCCGAGAGAGATGTTGGGTAGGTTGAATGAGATCTTACAATACGCCATTGAAAGCGTCGACGAAAACGACGAGAAGTAGTTGAATCAGGCAAAATGATATAGGGGGTCATTTGAAAGTTATTTCTGGCCGTTTCGCGCGAATAGTCTTTGATAATAATAATAATGACATCTGGACATAATTTGCAAAGAATAAGAGAACACCCCCCCTTCTTTACTTCCCACACATTTCACGACACGTAAATACGATGACGACGAATAACAATAACAACAACGATCGACGACGAGTGCGATAGAAGAGGAAAAAAGAGGCGCTGACTTCTCTCTCTCTCTCTCTCTCGTGGTACCACCATCATGTCTTCCTCCTCCGCAAAGTCGGAGAAACAACAACAAGGAGGCACAGAGTTCAGCTTCTCCGTGACTCTGAACATGGATTGCATCCGATATCTGAAAATAAAAGAAACCGAAGAGTTTAAACAATACGCTTTGAAAGAAACGGGAACGGCGTCGAGTGACACGGTTTCTACGACGATATCGAGAGATAAGAAGACGATAACGACGGTGACGAGAGTTGTGCCCAAGTTAGATTTACCGTGGATGATTCGCACGACCGTTTTAAAAGGGCAAGCGGTTGAGTTTTTAGATTCGAGACAGTTTGAAGCGAACGGAGCGAGCAGACGAGCGCCGTTTACGCAAAAGTTTCAAAGTTTGAACAACATCTCGAACGCGGCGGAAGTTTTAGGGGAAGTAACGTTCGCGAGACATCCGGAGTTTCCCGAGGAGAAGACGACGGTGGTCGTGGAAGGGTTAGCGGCGGTGAGCATTCCCGGTATGGGGAAGCAGATTGAGAAGATAATAGTGACGAATTTAGAGAAGACGTACCGGTCGTTACCAAAGTTGATAGACGGATGGAATCTTATGGGGTTGGTCGAGGAAGATTTGACGTATTTTCCAGAACCAGAAGAGATAGCAGTGGAAGAAGAGGACGAGAAGGGAGAAGAGGATGCTTCCTCTTCTCTTTCTAAGATGGAATCCACGGCAACGGGCGGCGGCGTTTCGATCAAGGCAGCGGCGACAAAAGCTACAAGGGATATCGAAGCGGCAACATCAGTAGGAGAGGACGGTGCGGTAATAACTTCCCCGCGACGCGCCGCGCAACGAGCTGCGGCGCTTCGAGAACTCGCCTCTAAACGAAACAACGGCCGAGCGAGGCGATGGGTTTCGCTTTCCGCAAGCACAACCCCGAAAGGAGGCGGAATTTTATCGCCTTGGATTTCTCCATGGGGTTCGCCGTCAAAGGCAAGGAAACCTTTATTCGAGGCTCGAGAACGGTTATTGGCGAGGAACAAGAAACGAAGGAGGAAAGGCTTGTTTTATTATTGCGGTGGAGCAGCGTTTGCGCCGGTTATTATATTTCTTTTCATCGTCATGTGCACGTGGTTTGCTCTTCTCATTGGATTCTTACCCGAAGTTCCTGATTTAACCGAGCGGTCTGGACTGTACAGCATAGCTTCTGTGCACGATGAAGGTAATATCATCAGTAACGAAGAAGTCATCGAAGATGCCAAATGGCTTGGTAAACGGAGCAAGGAATATAAAAGCGAGGGTGGTAGCAGTGGTAGCAGCAGTAGAACTAGGAATAGCAGCAACATCGCGAACAAAAACGAGTGCATGGATTCGAATCCTTCGTGCGCAATGTGGGCATGCGCTGGTGAATGCGACGCAAATCCGTCGTTCATGTCTGGATCATGTCGTTGCGCGTGCGAAAGTATGACTAAGATGAAGATAAACAATCCCGAGACGATCGATTTCAATGATGACGAGTTTCAGCTACACGTTGAATGGTACGACGAGAAGAGCAGCGAGCGTCGACGCGGATCAATCCGGATCAAACTGGATTCGGAGAACGCGCCTAAATCTTCAGAACTCGTTCGAGAAACCATTAGAACTGGCGCATGCGCGAGACATTCATTTTGTGGTGCATCAAAATGTCAATTGAATCGCGTGGAGATTGCATATGGACTCGTGCAAGGCAAGTTCGCCGGCATAGGCAAACTTGGAGGGAATTTTGGCAAGCGCGTGGAAGGAAGTCCGGAATCGTTCTCGTGGGATCGCGGAGTTTTTGGTAGCATTCCAGGCGGCGGAGACGATTTTCTCATTGCGACGAAAAATCATAAAGAATGGGACACCGGCTTTACGCCGATAGGCAGAGTATACGAAGAAGATATGGTGATTGTTGAAAAACTACTCGCGTTAAAGACGGAGGAATTTGTCCATCCGACGTATAAAACCAAAATGGCGATGTTAAAAGCACCGCTCGGTTTCTTCCTTTCTCCAACTCCTTCTCCTTCCTCAGATTCGCGTTAAAATGATTTATAATATGTCGTTAGTCCAATTCTAGAATTTTCAAATAAAAAAGAAGCTCATTTCTTAGCTGGAGTTTGCCATATCCTGATCGTACCATCCTCGCTTCCACTTGAATAACTCTTTCCATCTGGGGCGAATCTAACGCAATGCACGGGCCCGTGATGTCCTTTCCCAGGCTCCCCAATTTCCTCTCCACTCGCACAATCGTGCACGTGCACCCACATATCCTCACCTCCGCACACAAACTTCCCTTCTTTCATGCACACCGACGCCGATTCCATGTTATATTTCATTTTCCATGTTTCCATTGGTCGGAACGAACTGACGTCCCACAACGTCACATTCTTCCCGTCTGCGGTCGTAATGTACTTTCCGTCCTCGGAAATTTCAATCGAGGTTACTGCGTTTTCTGTCTTCAACGTCGTCGCTATGATGCCCGTTCGCGCATCCCACACTCGCAAATCCGGGTTATCCGAACACGAGCTCAAAATCAACTCGTCGTTGCAAATGTACCGCGCCGTTTTGATTTGGCTCGGCGCACCCGTCAACTCGCTCGCCGGTTGCGTCATAGTAGTATTACTATTACTATCCTTATTATTGCTGCTGCTGCTATCTAACTCTAATTTTCTCAAATCAAATATTCTAACAACTTTTTCGCTCCCTCCTGTTATTAATTTCGTCCCGCATTGGCTAAAACACACCGTCTTTACAATGTGTTTGTGCGCGAACGTGTGCAAACAGTCGCCGGTGATCGCGTTGAACAATTTCGCGCTGAAATCCGCGCTCGCCGTCGCGCAATGCGTGGCTGGAACGTTCAAAGTCGCATCCCAACACGCACCTCTGTGTCCTTCAAACGTTCCTATCCAATCGCCGGTCGTCGCGTCTCTCAGCATCGGTTTCCCATCTTTGCTCGAGGAGACGAGGAAAGTGCCATCCGGCGTCTCTTTGGAGTACTCCAAAGAGACGATTGGACGCGAGTGACCGTGGCAAACGAGAGGGATTTGCTGCGCGGCGGCGGCCATTTCTCGGGGTTGGCGTTTCTTCTCGCGGTTGATGTTTCGTCGCGCAAAAAATAGACAAGAAGCGAGCGCTCTCTCTCTCTCTCTCTTTCGTCTTATCCTCGCGCGTGTGTAAGTGTGTGTGCGTGTGTGTTGAAAGTTTTTTATGATGTGTCGTACGAAGAGAGTTTTTTTTTTCGAAAAAAAAAGAAAAAGACGAATTCGTAAAAGAGAGAGATCGTGGTGAGATTTCTTCACCGGAAAACGCTCCTCTTCTCCTCGATTTTTCACTAAAAATCAATAACAAATACAATAATATAAATTTACTTTTACAACGTGATAGCGTCCTCCTCCGTTCGCTTAATTCACGTGCGCTTTCGGTTTCGCTTTCTCTCGCGCCGCCGTGCGCTCTCTCTTTCACTCACTGCGACTCCTAAGTAAAAAGTCACCGAATCATGTTTCTTCGTCGTAACTTTCTCGCCAGCTGCTCGTACTTGGTCACGTCAAACTTGCCAGTTTTCAACTGCCTGTCCATAGCGGATTGCATCATTTGGTTTTGCCACGTGCCAAAGGAAAAATCTCTCTGCGTGTACATGAAATACATGTAACCCATGATGACGTTCACTAAACCGACAAAGTAGGAAATCGGCTCCATCACATCCCACGAAAATTCTACGTACGTAAAGCGAACAAACACAGCCAATTGCGCGACTAAAACGATAAACCCACCGTATAACAACTGATTTGCTCTCCGTGCGGCTTTCCTTTCCGCTAGAACAACTTTCTCTCGCATTTGATCGTACTCTTGATTCAATCTTTTCAACTCAGAGTCTGAGACGCCATAGATTCGAGCCGGTACTCCCGGCAAGGCATTTATGACCGCCCTCGTGATATTCTGAGGTTCTAAGTATACGTAATCTTCGATTTGAATCACCATCCCGGCATTTTTCATAATCTCCACGTACTCCTCTGGTTTTTTATCCGTGCACCCGAACTCTTCGCACAGCTCCCCAAACTTTTCGATCGTGATAAACTCCTTCGTGTATTTGATCTCGTCCAAGCGTTCGCGCAGGCTTTGCACGTGGCGCGTGTTCAACACGTTATCGACGATGTTCTTGTCCAGAGTAGAAACTCCGGGTGGTTTTGGTTTTCGTTCTCCTTGCGATGAAGCGTCACTCGCGTGAGCGTCGCTACTGTTCAATCTTTTCTGTTGTTGTTGTAGTCGTTGTAGAGAAGAAGAAGGCGCCGTCGTCGTTCGCTTTAAAGAGGAGGAGATATTTCGCCTTCCGCTCTTCTTTTCCTTTTCTTCTTCCTCGACGACCGAAGAAAAGAGACGACGTTTTTGTTCAAAAGGTCGTTGAAGACATTGATGATCCAACACCCCCGACGACGCCGTCGATATCCCTCGTTTTAGTCTTCCAGCACCATACCCACGATGATGATGACCAAAAGGCGATCTGCCGATATCAGCGCTTCCAACTTTATTTTTCGCTTCCTTCTCTCCCTCGTTCGTTCGGTCGGACGAGCGCGCTGCCGTTGAAATAAAATTGGAATAAGAAGAAGAAGTAGAAGAAGAAGAAAGAATTCTGACTGCGTTGTCATTTTTATTATTAATAATATCGCGAAAACGGTAACAGCGAATGGACGTCGCCGGAGCAGCGGCTGCGGAAGCAGCAGCAGCAGCAGCGCCGCCCCTCGTTCGCAGGGCGACAGTCGCCAGACGACGAAGCGAGGACGACGACGACGACATTCGTTCCCACGACACTCGTCTTTCGCTTTTTTTTTAGTGCGGTGCGATGAAAAATCTTCTTCAAAAAAATGAAAGAGCAGAGAGAGAATGGCAGAATGCCGACTGCTCATCCAAAATCATATCATCGAGTTGAAAGAAAGTGCAAAAAGCCGAAGCGCCAATTCTGCGAGTGTTATATATTTATATTCATTATATATTAATGCATCAACTCATCACATATTAGCTATTATTATTGTTTTTTGGATTGGATTGGAAATCATTATTTAATATTATACACGCGAGGCTTCTCTCGCTCTTTCTTTCCTCACTCGGCACCACCGAAGCGTTGAGGCGATTTCTTCTTGTACGTGACCGCACCGTACGCGCAGACGACGGCAGCGACGCCGGCGATGGCGGCTGTGATCAAAATACCGGCACCTTCTGAATCGGAGAGGTCGTTCGCGCCTCCTAAAATGATTGGACCGACGAGAAAGACAATATCAGCGGCGGTTTTCGGGAGCGTTAAGCTTTCGCCTTCACCGCCTTTTGGGGCGATTTCTTGCGCTAAGGCATTTACCGCCGGACCAGCGGCGGCGCAGCCGATGCCCCAACATCCAACCGCGAGACGCAGCGTTTCTAAATCTTCAGAGCCAGAGCCGACGGCTAAACCGAGCGCACACAACGCTAACGAACCGGTTAGCACCCAACGTTTACCAATGGCATCCGAGAGTAAACCAGAAACTGGCGCAGTCGCCAAACCTAAAAGGGCAGTCAAAGAGAAGAGTTCGCCGACTTGTAAAGAAGTTGCGTGGAGGTGACCAGACGCAAACAGAGGAATTACGGTCAGTTTCGCGACAAAACCGAACGAGTTCGCAGCCGCGCACGTCAACAGTAACCTCTGATCGGGATCTTTCAATAATTTTCCGAGATTTGATTTCTTATCTCTCTTGGTCATGTTCTTCAAGTTGAGGAACTTTAGAAACGAAGGCATTGCGTTGCTTTTATTATTGTTTGCGTCTCCTTCGACGTCATCGTCCGTGGAACCAAAGAAATCCTCATCCGTAGACCGCTCGGACTCCGATAACGTCTCCGGTAAGAACGCGTACCCAATTGCAGTCCCAACCGCGGCTAAACCGACGACATAAAACGCCGTCGCTGGTCCGTACTCATCCAACGCCGACCCCCCGATGAGCGGTCCTATGACTAAACCGAAGCCGTGCACCATAGCTTGCGCGGCGGTAATAATACCTCTCTTTTCTGGCACGCGTTTCGTCAAATCCGCTAAATACGCCCGATCTCCACCTTCGCACGCAGCTCGACCAACTCCAAGCAACAATCTCGTCGGAATCAAAAATACCATTGTCTTTGCCAATGCCGTCCCGATATCCGCTATCGCCATGATCCCTAGTCCAGCAATCATCACTGGTTTCCGCCCATACCTATCTGCCATCTGCCCAGTTGGCACGTTCAATATCAACATCGCCAACGCCGGCGCGCTAATAACTAACCCGTTCGCACTTTGCGACAATCCAATCGATTGCGCGTACAACGGTAACGCCGGTAATAACACGCCAACACCGATGTACAGTACCAACTGCGACACCAACAAACCGGCGAGTGGGGTGAGAACCGTGTCACGAGGGATGCCATATAGGCTCGGAACTTCTTTCCTGGATTTGAACTCAGACGATGTTCTCGCAATCATCCTTTCGTTCTCCTCCATCGTTGTTGCGGCTGTAGCTGTCATGAAACGCTCTTCTTCTTCTTTAATGTCATTATCACTGTTCTCTCTCTCTTTCGAGACTGCCCGCAAGGGTGCGATTTTACTCTTTTTTCTTCCTATTCTCCTGCTCCTTTTGCCGTGCTGCACGCGAGCACCAAAGTCATCATCTTCGACAAGAATAATATCGTTTTTATCGTTGCTACAAAATAACATGCTACCGCTGCTGCTGGTGGTGATGGTACTTCTTACCACCGTCATCATCCTTAGTACTTGTTGTTGTCGTCGTCTTCTCGGCTGACTCGTCGTCGTCGCCAAAGAGAGACAATCGCGACGACGACGTCGTCTCGCTGCATCGTTCTTGTCGTTGTTGTTGTTGTTGTCTCCGCTCCTTTCTCCTCCTCCCGCGCTTATTCGTCTCTTCTTCGCGTTTTTCACGCTAACGATGAGACCATTGAAGTTCAATCGCGACGTCGTCCTCGTCGTTGTCGTTGCGCGCATACCGTCCGACGCTTTGAGTCAGGCAGAACGTTGGCTTAGCTTTCTTTTTCTTCTTAGCGAAACTTGTTGTTTAGGGTTTACCACGAAACCCTAAAAACATCTTTTTGTCGGGAAAAGCACCCATCCCTCACACGAAACATAAAGACAAACACAAGCACGCGCGCACGCACCAATGGATGTGGACGTCTACAGAGAAGAGGAAGAAGAAGTTGATGATGATGATGATTACGAAGAAGACGATGAGCAGCGGAATAACAACAACGACCATGATAACAGAAATCTGGACGAACAAATCGCGACGTTGCGGTCGTTAATCTCCAACGGCATCGCCAAGCGGTTCGACGTGTATCAATACTCGCAAAACTCAAACTGTTTTTACGCGTCCGACGCGATGGAGAGAGCGAGGATGATTTTCGAGCAGATTCGACCGCAGGTATTAAAACTGATGGTTTTGGAAGAGATGAGAGAGAAGACGAGAACGAATAGCGAGAACGCGCTTACCGCGGCAAAGAAGGCGGCTGGGGAGTTGAGCAGGAGCGGGAACTTTGTTTACGGCGAAGTGGTATTGGAACCGTTTTTCGATTTTCTCTCGCGCTCGTGCGACGCGTACTTACCACCGTCGCCGCCGTTTTCTACTTCTAACGTTGAGGTATTTTCGTCGTCGAGAAAGTATTACGACTTGGGGAGCGGCACGGGGAAGTCGGTGTTCATAGCGGCTTTGACGGGGAAGTTTTCCTTCGCCGGTGGATGCGAGATCTTGGAGTGTTTGCACGGAGTCGCGACGACGGTGGTGGAGGATTACCGGGAAATTATTGAACCGATGATGAAGGGGAATAACGCGAGTAATAATAGTAATAGTGACATGTTGACAACGGAGTTGAGAGTAGAATTGGACGATATATTTTCAGTTGAACGCGTTCGCATGTGGAGTCAGTGCGAGTACGTGTTTTGTAACTGCTTGACCTGGGAGGACGAACAGATGGAGAGGCTCGCGCACGCGGCGGAAAATATGAAAGAAGGGTCGATATTTGTCAGCGTTTTGCTTCCTTTACCGAGCGAGAAGTTTGAAGTCATCGCGGAGGAAGAGTGTCTGTTCAGCTGGGGTGGCGAAGCACCTTTGGTTATCCACAAAAAACGAAGACAACTAGAAGGCGAGAATGATTTATTAGCCTCGCTACAGAAGATGAATGATATGTAGAAAGATATAGAGAGAAGGAGAGCTTTTAGAGTAGAACTATATGCTCATAGCGCGCGCGTTTTTGTTACAAATGTACACTAGTAGTTTTCAAACAAACCGCATTTTGATTTTTTTATCTCGTTTTCTTTTTGCCTTTTGACTTCGTTCCGTGCCCTTTCTTCCCTCCACCTCCTCTTGAAAGCGCCCTCTTGAACACGAGGCTAATTCGAGCAGCATTGTTCGAATCGTTTTCTTTCCCGAAGACGCAGTGTTCCCAGTTATCGTTACAGTCGTTTCGCATTAAGATGCAGTCGCCGTGGTGTACTCGCACCCATATCTGTTCCTCTTCGCCGCCTTTTTGTTTCTTCTCCCCGCCCGGGGCAAGTTTTCGAAACGCAAATCGCCGAGTCTCGCCTATAGAAACAATCACAGAATCTCGGTCCCACACGGTGCCCATCTCAGGATCAGTGTGCCAGGCGCACGCCGAAGACCCGTCCGGATAGAGGTTCATGAGTGCACAATCGAAGTTGATGTCGTACCCGGCGTATTCTTCGTCGTTCCTCAAAGCCTCCACTATTGCATTCCGTATGGAATTTACCAATGGAAGCGAAGTTTCGTTCAGCAATGTCGGTTCCATGATCTTTCCAGAGTACGCCAAACCTCCGATACCACTTTCCGCAACGAAACACGTTTCTCTCCTTTCGTCCACTCTTTTTCCAGTTCTTGTGACTAACTTTTCGGCTTTAAAAGGCACCTCTCTCCGTAAATCTTCAACCGTGATGTTTTTGAGCACGTCGGAAATGTTAGGCGTTAAATATCGAAAGGGAAAGTCGGCGACCGTGATTGTCGCATCTGGTCTTCTCGTCGTTGATGATGATGATGATGATGATGATGATGATTTTGTACACACATTATTCTCTATCACCCGCACAGCCCAATCGAACACCACTCTCTCTCCGTCCGAGAAGAATTCCGCGTCTTCTTCTACCCTTTGAATGAGCGCTTCACACGCGTTTCGGATCTCCACGTTATTGATGTCGTCGTCTTCGTTGTAATCAAACGCAACCAACACGGACGCGGTTGCCCTGAGCGCATCGATACCATCCGACGCTCTCTTTTTCCTGTTCGTTTTCGTCCCGTCTAAACTCGCGCCTTTTATCAATCGTATTATTCCTTTCCTCGCGTCTGCGTTTTTCTCCTTCTTCTTCACGTCGTGCCCACAACAGGACATTTTTGCCACGCGTTTCAACCCGTTGCAGGAGGCGCTCTTATTCTTCTGCCGGTGCACGTCTTGAGAGTGAAAGTGCAAAGTCTCCTCGCCTTCTAGAATTAAACTCTCATTCGCGGCTTTGAATATCTGTTCGACCGTCGTCGCATCTTGAATCAACGCGCCGATCGTCGTCGTGGCGGTCGTTTTATTATCCCTGTCGTCGTCACTTCCCGCCGTCGTCGCCGTCGCCAAAAACAACGTCCCCGTCCTTCTCCTCGTCGTCGTCGTCGTCGTCTTCTTCTTCTCACTCCTCCTCTCCCATCTCCTCGTTTTCGACGACGACGACGAAACGAGAGAAGAAGAAGAAGAAGAACAGCAGCAGAAGCAGAAGCGAGACGTCGTCATGTCCGAGAGTGAGTGAGAGCGAGAGAGTGAGAGAGAGAGAGAGCTCTTCTTTCTTCTCTCTTTTTCTGTCGTCTCTGCGGAGAGAGGAGAGGGGCCGCTTTTTTTTTGTGCAAAAAAAAAAAATCACAACGCGTTGTTGTTGTTGCTGAGACGCAACGAACTCTCACACGGCACAACCGAGCGTTACAAATAGGCACCACTCGCCCGCGCGCGCGGTACATTCTCTGCTCGAGAAAAAGAAGAAGAAGAAGAAGAAGAAGAAGAAGAAGGGGTGAAATGATTCTGATTCGTCGACTCGTGAACAACGTTCTGTTGATCTTCACGCTTCTTTGTAAACTATTGACGTTCGTGCGACTCAGTTGGCTTTTCAAGTTTGCCCGCCTGTTGGTTTTCTCCGCGCTTTTACTCCCAGCGTTCATACGAATTGGATGGTTTTACGCGACGGATAGGAGGATACGGAGAGGCGTTCGGTATGGAAGCAAAGCGAGGAACTTTTTAGATATTTACCTTCCCTCTGACTCTGATGATTGTTCTTCTTCTTCGCGGTCGTCGTCGAGAGGAGCAGCGCTGGGGAGAAAAGAGGATGGAGAAGAAGACGTAGAGGAAGGAGGAGAAAAGAGCAACGCGAATGCGCCGTTAAAACCAGTGGTTATTTTCGTCACCGGCGGTGTGTGGATCATAGGGTATCGAGTTTGGGGAGCCCTTTTGGCGAAGAGTCTCCTCGAATTTGGAGTGATAACGATATGCATAGATTACAGAAACTTCCCGCAAGGCGTCGTGGGAGATATGGTAGAAGACGTTTCAGCAGGAATTGGGTACGCGGTGAGGAAAGCAAAAAGTTTAGGCGGAGATCCGAGAAAGATTAATTTAGTCGGGCAAAGCGCGGGCGCACACTTAGCAGCGCTCGCTTTGTTGAAACAAGCGAGTCTGAAGGACGACGTGCAACAAAAATGGCACGCAAAAGACATCATTGGGTTTGTAGGCATTAGCGGCATTTATCATCCCGAGAGCGATGAGCTTATCAACCATTTTGATAAACAAGGCCTTCACAGGAAGATATTTTTTAGCATAATGGAAGCAGGTTTTAGCGGAAGGCACATCGAAGCGTTGGGAAGGAATTCACCGTCGGAGATTCTCAAGATGATTGGTGTGGAGTGTGCGCACGTCTTGCCTCGTTTCCTGTTAATTCACGGCGAGAAGGATATATCAGCGCCGACGAGAGAGAGTCGAAACTTTGCTCCAACGTTATCGAAGGCGGGCATTAGCGTCATGGAGAAGTATTACAAGAGCAAAGGTCACGTGGAGCCGTTTATATTAGATCCAATTCTCGGAAGGTCGGAGGATATTTTGCTCGAAGATTTGTTGACGTTTATCTTCCGCCGCGAAGGTTTAAGTAAAACGTTCAAACGACAACCTTTGATGCGTCCGCGGTTCATAGTTGAACTAGCGAAATGGGTGGTGCCTTTTTAAAATTAGAGATACATGATAGTTGCTGCAATTTAGATTAGATAGAACTAGGAATTACAACTTTCTAAAACTGTGCCACACAGAATCCACTATCTACACAAAGGCAAAGATGAAAATTCACTTCCCGTTGTGATGCGAGACCATGGTTTTGAACTTCTCGCCTACCATCGCAGCTGTTCTTTTCAAGTCCTTAATAGCATTTTCAGCCTCTCTCTTCTTTTCCATTCGCTCGAGCTTACTCTTCTGGAGCGACATCTTTTTCTTTTTTGCTATTTCTATTCGCTCTAAGAGCTCTTTTCGTCGCTCCAACTCGTCCTCCAACCTTCGCTCGGCAAAGTCGTTTTTATTATTCTTCATTCCGTCGCCCGAACCGCCGGCCGCCGCCGCCGATTGTAAAAATGTCTCCTCATCCACGAAATCAAACCGTAAAGCATCCTCCGTCGTCGGCTTTCCTTGTCTCGATTGCATCTCCATCGTCAAATGCGACTTCTCGTACTCCGCGCTTAGCACTTTCTTCCCGATTTTTTCAACCTCTTTTCGTTTCCCTTCCGTTTCCAGTTTCTTTTCTTCCAACTCTAACAGCGCGTCTCGATTGGCTCGTCGTAACTCGATCAAAACAAACTGCGCGTCTTTTCGTCGATGGTCGTACGTCTCCAGCGTTTCTAATTCTTTGTCGTCATCCTTCTTCTTTTTTCGTCTCAACTGTTCTTTGGCGACGGTTTTGACGTTTTCAACCACGCGGAGCAGAAATTCGTATCGCGATTCGTTTTCAACTTCGTTTCTCTTCGCCGCCGCCGACGACTTTGCTTTGTCCTTGTCTTGAACGAGGTAGCTGACGATGGTATCATCAACGTCGACGCCACTCATCGTCTCGCGACTTTCTCACGACTTTTTTCTGGCGTGTGTTGTGTTTTATTTCTTTTCTGTCATCCTCTTCTCGTTCTCAGAAGAAAAGACTACAAAAACAAGATGCCGAGTGTGAAACGCGCGGGTAGAAGAACGCGCTTCCGCCTTCTGTGTCTCTTTGGTTTCCTTATTCTCGCAGGTTTTCTGATCAATCCGCCAAAATCGTCCTCCTCCTCTGTGCAGCATTCAGCAACCGTGAGCTTGGAAGATGTTCGCGTTGGAGGACAAGACGAGGGAAGCTATGTGAGCAGTGATATCCAACAACGAGAAAGAATATCATCCTTCTCACACTCCTCCGTGTCTCTGGGGCCATCAGGTACGATTGCAAATCGTAATGACGAAAGTAGCAGTTCAAACACTAGAAGTAGCAGCAGCAGTAGTAGT
>Ga0181559_10000233_pt1 | contig 48592 bp, 48 predicted proteins | sample 011ome_21_FD_133752 | JGI IMG/M metagenome (GOLD analysis project Ga0181559, IMG submission 133752) | Coastal salt marsh microbial communities from the Groves Creek Marsh, Skidaway Island, Georgia - 011508AT metaG (megahit assembly) | ecosystem: Environmental > Aquatic > Marine > Intertidal... | reverse complement strand
TGATTTCGATTTCCTCTATTGAGCTCTGGGCTGCAGCTGGAAAAGAAAGTGATCCACATGCAAGACTGACACAAAGAGACAGTCCCGCTTTTTTAAAAGCAGAGGTTTTAGAAAAGTTCATATTTGAGTTCCCGGATTTATAAAAAAACAACTATTGAATTACTTTGGAAACTATAAAATTTCTTACCGAAGGAAAATTAAATTTCAGGAAAAGATGAATTAAAGGATGGCCAAGTAAGCCATGAAGGGAATGTTAATTTTTCGTAAAAGGAAATGCTCTAGGAAATGATTTTTTCCAGACGAAGCACCTTGACCTGGTTGTTATAAATACACCATTTTATATTGATATCCATTAATGCCATTCCGTAGGATTTTGCATCCTCCGGTTTTTTGCGCCAGGCAGGTCGGGGATCCTGTTTTAAGACACTGGTTATGAAAGCTCTTAAATCCGGGTTTTCTTTTTCAAGTTTCAAAAGTGCTGCTTCAGCCTCGGGGGAAAAAACAATATCGTGGTCATGCCCTGGTTTTTCTTCGGCATAACCGCTGCTTGCGTCAGGGACTGTATCTGCATACGGCAGGTAAGGTTTGATATCAATTACTGGTGTCTTATCCAGCAGGTCAATTCCCCCCACTTTTAATACAAGGGTACTCCCCTGCTGTTCCCATCCCAGATTTGTCACAACTGACAAACCAAGGCCATTGGGCCTGAATGTAGAGCGACTGGCGAATACGCCAACCTTTTCCTTACCCCCCAGCCTTGGCGGCTGTACTGTGGGAGTCCAGCCTTTATCAACTGTTTCATGGAACTGAAAGATCAGCCACAGATGGGAAAACTGCTCGATCTCCCTGAGACAATTGGGATCTGAAAAGTCCTCCGAAAATATGATTTCACCGGTCGCCTCGGGCACGAGCCCCGGTTGCCTGGGTATGGCGAATTTCTGCTTATACGGGGAGTTGATGTAGCCAATGGGAGTGATTTCCATGTGTGTTATTGCAGCATGGACAGCCCTGACGGGCAAGTAACGAGTGGCGAGTGGCGAGTGGCGAGTGGCGAGTGGCGAGTGGCGAGTGGCGAGCAATTTTAGTTTTAAACTTTTTCCATTCAATTAATTCTTTAAGCTTTAAGCAGTATCTAATATTTTCCTATAGGTTAAAGAGTTTTTTCTAGTCACTCGTATCTCGTATCTCAGACCTTCCTACCACGCTATCCCGTAATCATCCCCATAATTACTGGATCCCCCAACCATGGTGGCTTCTTCCTGATTAAAATAAATACCGTTGATCGGTCCGGATGTTAGTCTTGCAGTTTCAATGAAGTAACCCATGTGCGACAGCATGCGTTGTATATCTGCCGGCGTTGAGCTTCTCAGCAATAGCCGACCTGGTTGCATAGCATGGTTCCCAAAGGAAGAATGCACTTGGTAACTATTGAAGTTGGCTGCTTCCGTTGCCTCCTGAATTCCCATATCAAATTCTACGATATTCAGAAAAAACTGCAGAAGGTTTTGCTCCTGGGTGTCACCCCCTTGCACCGCAAAAGAAAGCAGGGGTTTGCCATCCTTGAAGGCCATCCCCGGAGTTAAAGTTGCACGTGGGCGTTTGCCAGGCTCCATCACGTTGTAAGGATTCTGCTCCGGTGACATCACAAAACTCTGCATTCTTTGAGACAGACCAATACCGGTATCACCAGCAATGTAGGCTGGAATCCATCCTCCACTGGGTGTGATTGAAACCACCCACCCTTCCCGGTCAGCCGTCTGGATTGAGGTGGTTCCCGCAACAAAGCCCTCGTCATGATCCATGGTACTTTCATCGGTGGCCACCCCCAGATCGAACTGGATATTCGGTTGCCAGTTTTCCAGCAACGACAAGAACGGATTGTCGCCTTCCTGGTAGGCATAGGGATTACCGGGTTTTACAACAGGGGTGTTCGAAGACTGGTCGATCTGGCCAATTCTTTGACGGGCATAGTCTTTGGACAGCAGACCAGCAATGGGCTCTTCTGGAGAGAAGTAAGGGTCACCGTAATAAAAATCACGGTCTGCAAAGGCCAGGTTCATAACCTGGTACAGCGTATGAATATACTCTGCGCTGTTATACCCCATTGCCTTGAGGTCAATACCTTCCAGCATATTCAGCATCTGCAGCATCACAGGACCCTGGACCCACGTATCCAGTTTGAACACCTCGATCCCTTTATAGACAGTGCTTACCGGTTCTTCTATGTACACCTGCCAGTTAGCGAGATCGTCTTTAGTAATCAACCCTCCCGATGCTTGCGTAGCAGAAGCAATAGATTCAGCAATATCGCCCTTGTAGAAACGGTCATAGGCAGCATAGATAGCCTCTTTCCGTGAAAGATTATCAGCCAGTGCTTCACGTTCCGCTTGAACAAGTTTTTGCAGAGTCATCAACAGGTCGGTTTGCGAAAAAAGCTGTCCTGGTCTGGGGGCTGACCAGCCCTGGGGATTACCCGGATTGAAATTTGGCAAAAGGACCCGCGTTGAATCCGGCCATTGCAACAAAAGATTCTTGTACAACTGGATAGATTCAGCCTGCACCCTTTCAATGGGATAACCTCGAGCCATCTCCATCGCCGGCATCAACACTTCTTCCAGGGACATCGTGCCAAACTCTGCAAGCATGACAAGCAGTCCCCCCGGTGTTCCGGGTGTCACTGCTGCAAGTGGACCATATTCAGGTGGATGAGGAAGACCAAGACTCTCATAGTGTTCTGGTGTAGCCCCGCTGGGCGCAGCACCAAGGGCATTGATGGCAATAACCTTCCCGGTATGTGGATTATGTATCAGGGCCTGGGTTTCGCCTCCCCAACCCATGGTATCCCACATAGTGGCTGATGCTGCCAGCATGGCAGAAGCGGCATCAACGGCATTGCCTCCCTGGTTAAAAATGCGCGAACCGGCTGCGGCTGATAACGGTTTACCTGCTATCGCCACCCATTCTTTTCCATAAAGCGGAGGTTTTTCAGAGTGCTTGTATTCCTGGGCCGGAATTTGGCCTGAACTAAAAGCACATAAAAGAATCAGTAACCTGACAGGCCTGAAAATTTTGTGGTTTACAGGGTTCCTCAAGAGCATGAAATTACATTAACACAGCTTTCTGTGACACGCAGGTTTTATTCCCTTGCTATGGTGTGATGCAAACCGCTGAAATAGAGACTATTCCTAGATAATACGTATAAATTCACCTATATTTATCGAACAACAATTACACGCTTATAGTTTCAGAAACCCTGGCCTCAACCCGCCATCACTTTAACCCGCTGGTAAAAAACACTTCCTGATGCTCCCTTTTTTGTACTCTTGTTTAAATCAAGGCGCCAAAACCATCACAGCAATAACCTTGCTGACAGGGATAATTTGCTGCAATGCGGTTGCGCAGGACCAGGACTCACCTGTACTGACAATTGGCACTATCAGTGGACAGATCGCAGAAACAACCGCACCAGACCTTTTTGAAGACTACCTTGAAAGCAAACTCGGCACTTACCAGTTTCAGGTTAGAGAATTTGCAGATATCGAAGCGTTAATGAGAGCCGTCAGCAACAGGGATCTTGATTTTGCCTTCATTACTCCTGTGGTCTTCGTAGAGCTCAGCCAGAACCTGGAACTTCGCCCACTCTCAACCATTATTCAACGTGCAGGAGATTCCTACTCCCCCTGGCTAGCCGGAGCAGTCTTTACACTGGAATCCGACAACGACATCAATGATATGAGTGATGTTTCAGGCAGGAATATTATCGCGCTTTCCGAGTTTGCCCTGGGAGGATGGCTATCAGCAGTGAGGGAATGGAAAGAACTCGGGATAGAAGAGCAGGATTTCAATGTTACTTTTGATTTTTCATATGCCTCGGTTATTGAAAGAGTTTGCAGTGGCGAATTTAAAGCAGGCGTCATAGCTGCAAATGCATTAGACAGCTATACCCAGTATTGTGATCAACCACTGAAAGTGTTGTCTCACCATGGCATTGAGCAAGACAGTCATTTCCCCCTCGAGCACAGTACACAACTCTATCCCGAAGTGGTTTTTGCCGAAATTATTCCCCATGAAGAATCCCTTGTCAGGAATATGACCAGAGCATTACTGGATATCGAACCTGGTAGCGAAACAGCCTCAGTAATGAATGTCCAGGGTTTTACCGCCCCACTTTCCTACAGGGAAGTGCAGCTGTTGATGCAGGAACTTGAACTTGGCCCCTATGCCAATACGCCTGGCATAGATTTGCAGCAGTTCCTAGACGATAACATTACCGTTGTAACGATCATCCTGTTGGTAATAGTTACAGTGACTTCTGTCGGCTTCATTAATGCCCACACTCTTTCCCGCAAATTCAAGGACTCAGAAAAATTCCGCAAGCAGATTTTCGAAGGCTCCCATGTAGCAACAATTGTAGTTGATCCTGACACAGGCAAATTCGTGGATCTGAATCAATCCGCAATCAATCTTTATGGGTTCAGCACAAGGGAAGAGTTAATCGGTAAAACTATAAAGAGTGTTTCTGCAGACTCTCAGTTAATGTCCAATCCTTTCACTGAATTCTACAAAAAGATCAGGGAAAAAGTTATGTCCGAAGACAATGCCAGTTTTGAATGGCGGCACAGACGACCCAATGGTGAAGAGTGGATAGGCAGAGTCAGGCTAATGAAATTTAATACGAGTACTGGCCCATTGATTCAGTCCATGGTGGAAGACATCACCGAGCAGAAAACTTTGGAAGTGGAACGTCGACAACTGGAGCAACAACTGGAATTCAGTCAGCGCATGGAATCCATTGGACGGTTGGCAGGCAGCATTGCCCACGACTTTAATAACCTGCTAACGATCATCAATGGTTACAGCGAATATATGCTTAATGACAGCATGGACAACCCGCAACAGCTGGAAATTTTGTCACAAATCAACAAGGCTGGCGTGCGCGCCTCTGAGTTGACGCAACAATTACTTACCTTCAGTCGCAAACAGGTCATAAAGCAGTCCCCTGTCAATGTGGAAGATATGATTCGGGAATCCACAGAAATTATGAACAGTGCGCTGGGCGAAGAGATCAAACTTGAGCTGGATCTAAAGTCCAGCAAATCTTTTGTAAAAACTGATCCCGGCCAGATACAACAGATCATCATCAACCTGGTGATGAACGCCAAGGACGCAATGCCGGAAGGTGGCAAGTTGAAAATCTGTACGGATACACTTTTCCTGAATCCGCAGAATTCCAAGCAACTGGACCTTCACGTTGGCGAGTATCTTGAAATCCTGGTCAGTGATAATGGAATCGGAATGGATGAGAATGTTATTACACATATCTTCGAACCCTTTTTCACCACAAAGACAAATACTGGAACCGGTTTGGGACTTTCCACAGTTTATGGAATCGTACGTCAAACCAAGGGCAATATCGTCGTTGATAGCACTAAGGGAGTAGGCACAACTTTCCGCATTCTTCTGCCCCTGACAGACGAAACGATGATTGATGCAGATAAGGAAAAGGCGCATGTTAATTTTCCAAACAGGGAATACACCATACTGGTAGTGGAAGACCAGGAAGAAGTTCGCGCCTATATTCATTCTGTGCTTGATCGTGCGGGATTCAGTACCATAACCGCTGAGTCAGGGTCTGAAGCATTGGCAGTAATGTCTGCAAGAAAAGAACCAGTGGACCTCTTGCTAACCGATGTGGTTATGGAAGATATGAGTGGCGGTGAGCTTGCCGAAAAATTCCTGGAAATCTATCCAGACACGCCTGTACTTTTCACCTCCGGTTACCCCGAAGCCGAAATTGCAAAACATGGAGTACGCCAGGAAAGCATGGAGTTTCTTGCAAAACCCTTTTCTCCAAAAGACCTGATGCTCAGGCTGAATGAAATTCTTTTTGAAGCCAAACCGGTCAATTAATCATTGGCTCTAAGCCAGTGCAGCAGAATAAAGCCCGTGCTTACAAATTTTCCGATTAATGGACACTTACTAAAGTTAAGGCAATGGCCAGATCATATTCCCTTCAGCATCCAGGTAACCAAGATCTTCCAGTTTCCTGACTGTTTCCAGTCCTGAACGCTGTGGTGAAGAACCATTAAGGTTAGCAGCTGGAGTGATACCCAGAGCATCAAACGATCCATCTGCAATATCAATCATGTCTGTATAGCGCAGATTGGATTTCAGCGGACCATCATTGACCTGTATTGCCCTGGGCCATAGATGATTGATGCCTCTGACATGACGCCAGGTCAGCAAATGAACACGGTCCCCTATTTGAAACTCTTCTTTGGTGAAGCCATAGGCAATCATGATATTGATTGGGTGACTGTTCATGACCCAGGTTTTTCCGGTTTCCGAAGCTGGCAAACCACCTCCCGTGACTTCCAAAGAAACCTGGATATGCGGATTGGCCCAGTGAATATCCCGGATAATCCCATCAACAGTAATAAATTCAGAACCAAAAGCACCATATTCAGCCTGGGTATTATGATGGGCCATACCCTGCAGACTAAACAGGGCCAGTAACGATAAGAAGATTACAGTTTTTTTCATTGTTCCCTCGTGTTTCTTTTATACAGCCTGATCAGGATTCCACTTACCGGGTCCCTGTATAACCACCTTCAAGGAATAATCTGGCGTTCCGGGTAGAACAAGGCACATCAAGTAATTCTCTGTCTGACATTTTTGACAGGTAATAATCAAAAGTCACAGGTTCAGCCAGGTATACAGGATCTGTCAGTGTCATCTCCACTTCAAGGGAGAAACCATCATTACCTATCCTGTAGGTTTCCAACAGATACTTCTGATCACTTGAATGGACACCGGTATGAGAGCCCCAGCGATCCGCCAGAAAATTACTGGACTCTATAACCAGTGCGTCCCCTTCAAACCGGCCCTCTGAGTATCCCCAGGTAGATGGCTCTCCCGGCTCGCCACTATCATTCAGATGAATGATTCGTGCATGCTGCCTCAGTTCATATTCAAACTTAACCGTATTTTCATCTGGACGGGAAATCTTGATTGGGTAAGGCAGCAAGGTGGCCTTCGGCGGGCCCTGTTCAAGACATTCAAGCATGGGGTTCTGGTTTTCATTGAAGTTATCAACCATTTCCTGGCCAAGGGAGGTATAAGGCCATTCGGCTGGCGGAAAATAGAATGGCCTGGCACCGCGAAGATCACGCACCCATAATCCGGTGAAATCGGTGGTAGGCGAAATACTTTCTTCTTTTTTGTCCGTTGTGAATCGTGTGCCATCTCCCCTTTCGGCCCAGGTCAAACCGGAGTAATAACGTCTGGGATTGCGATCACTGGGTCCTTCCCAGGTAATACGATCACCTTCGCTGAACGAATCCTTGTCCCAGCCACGCGATAGCATACCGGGGGGATGTAACAGCTCGATGCTGTATTCAACAACATCCCCTTCAGGATTGGGGGCCATGACTTTCAGGTAAACATGGGGATTGGTCCAGCTGTATTCACTGACAATACCGGTATGCTGCTGGATATTATTCCTGTCAATATTGGCGTGAGAATGGTGGCTTTGCACAGCTGCAGCCCACAGAATATGGGCCAATCCAATAAATATCATGAAAACTGCTTTCAGGTGATTTTTCATCAGAAAGATTCCCCCCCCGGAATAATTGTCAGACTGAAATGCCCACAGCTAGAACAACTGATGCTAACACAGCGATTTTGAACGAGTAAACCAATGGATTTCCAGCTTTCTGTCGAGTATCCTTCGCGCCTTTTCTGCCCGTAAAATAGTAATTTATGACAGCACGAGTCTGTTTCACCATGGATAACCTAGGAGATGCCGCCGATCTTGGCCGCGGTGTCATCAATGAGCCCCGCCCGCCAGGTGAACGTCCTGCACTGGAGAAAGGATTTCCGGCGCTTTTGGATCTTTACAGCCGTTTCAATATAAAGATCACCCATTTCGTAGAAGGATGGAGTGCAGAAGCCTATCCTGATTACATTGCCATGAATCTTGAGAAAGGCCACAGCCTCGGTATGCATGGCTGGCAACATGAACTCTGGTCGTCCCTGGAATACAACCAGGCTATGGATATTGCCTCACGGGCAACTGAAGCCATTGCCGGTGCGGGTGCTCAACCCAAAGCCTTCAGAGCGCCCGGTGGAAAAAGAACACGTTTCACCAGTGAAATCATCACCAACCTGGGCTATACCATCGACTCCAGTCTTTGTCCTTCCGGGCAGGATGGCGGCGAGATCTGCCAGCTCACCAAAACACTCTGGTCAGCGCCATGGGAATGGGTAGGTGTGGATGCCAGTCACTGGCTTTGGCAGAAAAAAGATAATGACAGCGTCGAGCAGGACTGGCGCCAGTCTCTTGATTCTGCTGCCGATGAGAACAAATATTTCCTCTTTATCTGGCATCCGCATGTGATGGGTATTAATTCGGAGAGACTCAAAATCGGCGAAAAAATACTGGAATATGTCTGCAGCAGTAATAAGTTTGAAATCGTCACGCTGGAGACCCTCGTTGACCAGTACAGGCAGGACTGACACCTACCCTGTATAATCAGGCAAAAGCTGGCGCTCTTTGAAAGATGCCAGAATTACTGCCAGGTATTCCCGCTTGATACGAAAATTTCTCAGGCTTGGCGGAATTTCCGTCATTCTTCTTCTCCTTGCGGTTCTGTCACTTCTGGCAGTTTCTCCTTTTTATATCTACAGCGTATTTAACCAGGAACTTCCCGTTGCCAGGCTCGAATTTGTACAGCTGGGCGAAATGGAGTACCTGGCAACAGTGACGTCCGGGAGCTCATGTATAGAAAATACTTACCCGGTATTTGGGGACCAGTTCCAGCTGGATGCCGGCTTTGTAAAATGGAAAGGTGCTGCAGTTTTACTGGGCTTCAAGCCACGATTTCGACTTGACCGCTTGTCCGGGCGCTACAGTGATACACAGCAGCAAAATTCCCTTAAGACAGTATCCCACGACCTGGCCCCTGACCTTGTTTTCGATTTTTTCGCTGACTTTGAGAATAACAGCGATAACAGCTGGCTCGTGGATACCAGTTTCGGTTCTTCTGTATACCAAGAAATAAACCCTCTTTTTTCCTATACAGTCTATGCGACCGAAGACAGCCTTATTCTCAGGCAAAGCCCCATCCTGGAATATGCCGAGGACACAGGAATTCTTATGATAGATATTACCCAGGGATGTGCTGACACAAACACAACATTCCGAAACCTGCTGTTGAAAGTTAACCTGGAGTAGACCTATCTGGTATTCTTGTTTACAAACACCATCAGGAATACATTGCCTGATTCTTCTGAACTGTTCGCTTGGTACCCTCTGATTAGTAATGCTGGTTAAACCTGAACAACTTGCCTCCCGGCTTCAGCCCAATCTTCCTTCCCTTGTCTGGATTAGTGGAGATGAAACACTCCTGGTCCAGGAAACCTGTGACATGGTACGCCAGGTCGCTCGTGAACAGGGTTTCACCGAGCGAGAAGTCTATGATGCCAATGCCCAGTTTGACTGGAATATATTGCTTGAATCCATCAACAGTCTGTCACTTTTCGCCGAACGCAAAATTATCGATTTACGACTACATTCCCCGAAACTGGATAACGATGCCAAAAAGGCACTGCAGGAATTTGTTTCCAATCCTGGCGAAGATAACTTCTTGATGGTAACCAGTGGAAAAATTGAAAAGCCCACCCTTTCCACGAAATGGTTCAAATCAATTGAATCAGGCGGAGTTGTCGTACAAGTGTGGCCAATTAATGCACAACAGCTGCCAAACTGGGTCGGTCAGCGAATGCAAAAAGCCGGGCTCAAGGCAGATCGTGGCGCTGTGGATATTATTTGCCAACGCGTGGAAGGCAATCTTCTTGCAGCTGCCCAGGAAATTGACAAACTGGCAATTCTTGCCGGTGATCGCGAACTGACCGCAGAGATAGTGGCCAGGGCAGTTGCTGATAATGCTCGCTTCAATGTGTTCGCACTGACGGATGCCAGTCTGGCAGGACATGCAGGCAAAGCATTGAACATACTTAATCATCTTCGCTCTGAAGGTGATGACCCACTGAAAATCCTGTTCTTTCTTACTCGTGAAATCCGCGCTTTACTGCGTATGCAGGAAAACATGAAGCGGGGACAAAACATCAATGGTGTTATGCAAGCTGAAAGAGTCTGGAATAACAGAACAGCAATCGTAGGTCATGCCTTGCGTCATCATTCCTCTCACAGCCTGGAAGAGCTGCTCGTCAAGGCTCGCAAGGTTGATCAGTCAGTGAAAGGAATCCTGCAACTGAAGCCATGGGATGAAATTACAGACATCGTACTTGGCCTTGCAGGCACTCCTGCTGTCGCAACTGCCTGAAATCAGGAAGGCAGTGCGGCCAGAATTCCTCCATCTGCAAGAAAACTGCTGCCTGTAGAGTAACTGGAGTCATCAGAACCAAGAAAAAGTGCCAGCCGGGCAATCTCTTCGGATGTGGCATAACGCTTCATTGGTACAGTTGAGGCGATCGCTGTTTGAAAATCATCGGGAGCATCCGGAACCACTGCCTTGTGTATCGCATCCATCATGGGCGTCTCAACATATCCCGGATGGATAGCATTCACCCGAATACCATGCTCAGCCAGTTCCAGGGCAGCACCTTTCATCATTCCCACGACTGCATGTTTGCTCGTGGTATACGCAGTGGTACCAGCTAATGCAGCCAATCCCTGGATCGAGGAAGTCAGAATAATACTGCCTGACTTTTGTGATTTCATTGCCGGAATGACTGAGCGCATTCCCAGCCAGGCTCCTTTTAAGTTGACGTCGAGGACCTCGTTGAAAACATCGACGGGATACTCTTCAAGAGGCGCATTGGCACCGGGAATCCCGGCATTCAGGACAGCAATATCAAGGCCGCTGAATGTTTCAAGGCAGGCCTTAACCGCCTGTTCGACTTCTGCCTGATCTGTCACATCTGCCTGTAAAGTGGCGACAGCGGATTCATCAAATTCTGACTGGAGAGCAGACAAGCGCGAGGCATCCACATCCACCAACATCACTTTCGCCCCTTCCGCTACGAATAACCGGGCAATTGCTTCACCAATACCACTGGCTGCGCCTGTAATAAGTGCGACTTTATTATTTAGTTTACTCATAGGAGCCCGTGTCGTTTAAAGAGCCTTCAGCGTTCCTAATAAAGAGCCTTCAGCGCCCCTATTAAAGAGCCTTCAGCGTTTCTAATAGAGAGTCTTCAGCGTTTCTAATAAAGAGCCTTCAGCGTTTCTAATAAAGAGCCTTCAGCGTTTCTAATAAAGAGCCTTCAGCGTATAGACTAAAGAGCAGATTGCTGATCAGCATGGTACGACGACCTGACCAGGGGACCACTGGCCACATGATGAAAGCCCATTTTCTCACCAATGCGGGCATACTCTTCAAATTCATCAGGATGAACAAATCGTTCTACCGGCAAATGATCACGGGTTGGCTGCAGGTACTGACCGATAGTAACCATATCAATATCGTGGGCGTACATATCCTCCATTACCTGGATGACTTCTTCACGTGTTTCTCCTACGCCTACCATGATTCCCGACTTGGTCAGTACTTCGGGTGCCATGGCCTTGTATCTTTTCAGAAGATCCAGTGACCACTGGTAGTCAGAGCCCGGCCTGACTTTTTTATACAGGCTGGGGACGGTCTCCAGGTTATGATTAAACACATCAGGGCGTGTTTTGCTGAGAATATTGATCGCCACATCACCCCGACCACGAAAATCAGGCACAAGTATTTCCAGTTTGATGCCCGGATTGAGCCGGCGAGTCTCTTCGATACACCTGGCAAAATGATCAGCACCCCCATCTCGCAAATCGTCTCTGTCCACCGAGGTGACAACAACGTACTTCAACCCCATTTCAGCGATAGCCTCTGCAAGTTCGCGAGGTTCATTTTCCATGAGTGGATTGGGTCGCCCATGTGCGACATCACAAAACGGGCAGCGTCTTGTACAGATATCACCCATGATCATGAAGGTTGCAGTTCCACCGCTAAAACATTCACCCAGATTAGGACAGGTAGCTTCTTCACAGACTGAACTCAGCTTGTGTTTCCTTAGAATAGAACGAATTCTTTCCACTTTTTCGTTATTTCCCAGGGAAACACGAATCCAGTCAGGCTTTTTCGGTAATTCTGTGGTCGGAATTACCTTGATCGGGATTCGGGCTACTTTATCAGCACCCCTGAGCTTTTCTCCCTGGACAACAGGCTTAATGGTTTCTTCAGTCATAGTGAAATCTTCTTGAATGTCGCTGCATTATAACAGACGGCGTGACAGGATCGTTTCGAGGCGGGATCGTACTTCTGCCATCAGGTCATCAGGCGGATTCTTTATCAGGTCGCGAAGTTGAGTCACTCCCTGGCCGGGATACCCACAGGGGTTGATATAGGAAAAAGGCGCCAGGTCCATATCGATATTCAGGCTTAACCCATGGTAGGAACTGCCCTTTTTGATACGCAAACCCAGTGCGGCAATCTTGTCGCCGTCCACGTAGACACCCGGGGCACCTTTCTGTGTATTGGCAAGAATCCCGTAACTGTCCAACAATTCGATAATACTGTTCTCGATCAGATCGACAAGATGTCTAATGCCCATTTTCCGGCGTTTGATATCCACCATCAGGTAAGCAACAAGCTGTCCGGGACCGTGGTAAGTGACCTGACCACCCCTGTCAGTATTAACGATCGGGATATCGTGGGGATTGAGGATATGTTCAGGTTTGCCAGCCTGCCCAAGGGTAAATACCGGCTCATGCTGGAGAAACCAGCATTCATCCTGCTGGTCAGCCTCTCTAGCCTGGGTGAATTTTTTCATGGCAGACCACGTGGCTTCATAATCCACGACACCCAGGTCCTTGAAGGTCAGCGGTTGAATTTCGGAGATCACGTTAGCTATTGTCAGACCTATAACACCATGGCTACCCGGCCACTGGCTTTAAGATCTTCAAAGATATCCTTCAACTGCTCGGTACCCGTGGCAAAAATAGTGACATTTACTGCAAGGTACTTACCGTGCTTGCTGGGGCGGAAACTGATGTCCTCATCTTTTAGCTCGGGGGCATGCTGACGTATGATTTCTATTATCGCTTCACTGTAATTGTCTACATCCAACCCCATCACCTTGATGGGATACCGACATGGAAATTCAATTTGAACTGAATCTTTATTTTCCATCAAAATTTACTGCTAAAGACTCAAGAAAACAGATTTAAAAAGAACAGGTGCAGGAAATCCATCAGGCGCTTGATAAAACTTCCCCTCTCTACGGATTCCATTGCCACGACAGGACCATCGTAATAAACAGTGTCTCCCAGCTTGATACTGACATTGCCAAGAACTTCCCCTGCAGCAATAGGCGCCTTGAGTGTCTGATTGATTACCAACTCGGTGACAAGATTATCTTCCTGCCCACGGGGTATGGTGACCAGCACTTCATCATTGATACCTATATCCACGGCATTGGTTTTTCCAGACCACACCCTGTCTGTAGAAAGCACCTGGCTGTCTTCAAATAACTGGTGTGTCTTGTAGAAGCGAAAACCGTAAGTAAGCAGTTTCTGCGATTCGATTGCTCTTGCATCTGTACTGTTGGTGCCCATCACCACGGCGATCAGGCGCATGTCATCACGGGTTGCCGAAGCTACCAGGCAGTATCCTGCCTCTTCTGTGTGGCCGGTCTTGATGCCATCTACATTACGGTCCCTGAATAACAGGCTGTTGCGGTTGGGCTGACGTATTTCGTTATAGGTGAATTCTCTTTCTGCATACATTGCATAGTGATCAGGAAAGTTTTCAATCAGCGCGACTGAAAGTGTCGAAAGATCTCTCGCCGACATGGTGTGCTGTGGTTCAGGCAACCCTGATGCATTCAGAAAATAGCTATTATCCATACCGAGCAACTCGGCATGCTGATTCATCATATCTGCAAACGCTTCCTCACTTCCCGCGATATGCTCGGCAATGGCAACACTGGCATCATTCCCGGACTGTATAATCATGCCGCGAAGAAGGTCTTCAAACCTGACTTCAGTACCTTCCTGGATGAACATTTTGGATCCTTCCATCTGCCATGCCCTGACACTGACATGAACCATGTCATCCATTGTCACGGTGCCCTGCCGCACTTCATTAGCAGCAACATAGGATGTCATGATTTTGGTCAGGCTTGCTGGTGGTAATGGAATATCAGCGTTGTTTTCCACGAGTATCTCACCTGTAGCTGCATCAACCAGGATATAACTGGTGGCTGCAATCTGTGGAGGTCGTGGAATAATGGCCTGCTGTGCAAATACCTGTGCTGACAGCAGGCAAACTGCCAATGTGGCTATTGTGCGTAACCGGAGATTTCCGGGTCTGAAAATGGCAATGATCTGCTTTTTACTAAACATAGGTTTATCTTCTTCCTCTCACGTAATCTGTCTGTTTTTACCTATTGTCTGACCCTGAATGGCGTGCCTAATCCGGCATCTATTATTATGTTGATCAATCCCTGCAGGTCTATTGTCTCATTTACGGGCCCCAGGCGCACTCTGTGCAACAGGTTTCCTGACTGCTGATCTTCATCACTGCGGATAAATACCGGCAATGAGGTATAGCTGGTTAACAGGCCGAGTAAATTTCGGGCACTGTCCAAACTGCTGAATGCACCTACCTGCAAAAATTCCTGACCTGTTCCTTCTTCAATAAGGACTCTTTCGTGGAGCACTTCCTCCTGCATATCTTCATCATTGCCAGCCTCGGCATAAATGACCGGTGACTCAGGTGACAAGGACCTGATTCGCACTCGCGCAGTCCCTTTATCGGCATAGTCCAGGTATGCGGCTGCCGCATAGGACAAATCGACGATTCTGTTCTCATGGAAAGGGCCACGATCATTCACCCTGACAACCAGTTGCTTCCCATTGTCCAGGTTGGTGACTTCCAGAAATCCGGGTATAGGCAGAGATTTATGTGCTGCCGAATAACTGAACATGTCATAAATCTCACCATTGGACGTAAGATGACCATGAAATTTTCTGCCATACCAGGAAGCATTGCCGGTTTCTTCATAACCGGCTTCGTTTTCCATGACATAGTAGGTTTTTCCGTTTACTTCGTAGGGACTTTTATTGCCTGCCTGTGTTCGTTCAACAGCGGCTGGGACAACGGCTGGAATAGTGGAGAAATCTACAGGCTCAAGAACCGGGCTGTCGTTGGCCATTTCATAACGGCCGGCATTGGTTTTTTGCGGGGAGGTTGGACTTACGCAGGCTGTCAGCGAAACAGCCATCAGAAGAATCAGTAACCTGGTCGCTTGAGACCAATTCGTCACCGGACCTCTCACCCTCCATTTTTACAACAATTAAACTTTAAGTTTCAAAACAATAGAGAAACGCAATTGTTGGCGTATTAAAAAACGTGATTATACATTAATTCAGGAAATCAATGACTTGTTATGCGTATGAATGGACATCAGGATCCCAAAACCAACCATCAAAGTCAGGATGGCAGTACCGCCAAGACTGATCATAGGCAGCGGGACACCTACAACAGGTAAAATTCCGCTAACCATTCCGATATTAACGAACACGTATACAAAAAATGTCAGGGTAATACTGCCTGCAAGCAAGCGGCTGAATGTGTCCTGGGCTACTGCTGCGATATACAGCCCCCTGCCGATGATCGCCATGTAAAGGATCAATAGAAAAAGCATGCCTACCAGGCCAAATTCTTCCGCCAGAACAGCAACGATAAAATCAGTTTGCCCTTCAGGAAGAAAGTCCAGGCGAGACTGAACCCCATTGAGCCATCCTTTACCATTGACTCCCCCGGAACCAATAGCCGTTTGTGACTGGATAATGTTCCAGCCGGCGCCCAAGGGATCACTTTGCGGATTCAGTAATGTCTTCACCCTTTGTTTCTGGTAATCCGACATATAAAAGAACCACAGAGCCGGGCTAGAGAGAATTGCCATACCGACAAAAGTAAAGACCAGTTTCCAGCGAATTCCGGCAAGCAATAGGACAAATAGACCTGACACAGCTATTAGCAGCGCAGTACCAAGATCCGGCTGAATGGCAATCAATGCTGCCGGCCACATGACCAATATGAGAGACCAGAACACATGTTTGAAGCGTGGCGGCAAGGCTCTTTTTGAAAAGTACCCTGCAATACACATGGGTAATACGACTTTCATGATCTCGGAAGGTTGAAATCGGGGTAACACGGGCAAATCCAGCCAGCGCTGCGCGCCACCACTTGTACTACCGAAAAAGATGACTGCAACCAACAGCCCCATTGTCCCAAGGTACATCCAGGGTGCCCAGCGACGCAGGATGCGCACCTCCACCTGGGCAACCGCAAGCATGACGAAAATGGAAACGACGATGAATACGATCTGGCGCCTCATTTGTGGAAAACTGCCATCAGTGGCGCTGTAAAGCACCATCAAGCCGAAACCAAGAAGTATCAGAAGGGCAACAAACAGTGGAAAATCAATATGGAGGGTTTCCCAGAGACTTTTGCGGCGACCCAGGTCCTTACCAATGAAGTCCATGTGCCTGACAAAATCCTGGCTGCTCAATATCCCATCCTTACTAGTTATTGATTATTGAGACCTGCGTCTCCCTGGAAACACTGGCCAGAGTGTCACCAGGCACAGGCAATTGATCAGGTTCATCGGGTTCTTCTTCGGAAATCTGGGGAAAAATGAATTCCGGCTTCAATTGTCCGTCTTCCAGCAGGTAGGCATCAATGATTTCCCTGGCAATGGGACCAGCAACAGAACTACCGCCTTCACCATGCTCCACGAACACGGCCAGTGCAATCTGGGGATTCTCAACCGGCGCAAAGGAAATAAAGAGGGCATGATCACGAAATCGTTCGGCTACCTCAGCATCATTATCAAAATCATCAGCCATCCCAACGACCTGAGCGGTCCCTGATTTTCCTGCCATACGATAAGGCATGGCTTTTTCCATAGCGATGTAGGGATAAGCAGTACCTGTGTTTCTGAAGCCCCCTGACCCTTTGTGCACAACCATGGCCATGGATTCGTGCATAAAATCCCAGTCATCTTCATTTTGCAGTTCAATATCCGGCAGTGCGCGGTTCGGAGGTATTGGAATCCCTTCAACCCCCACCTGTTTGAGCATCGCCGGTTTCATCCATTGCCCTTTGTTAGCCATTAGCAGGGTCGCAGTGGCCAGTTGCATGGGTGTTGCCTCGGTAAATCCCTGGCCTATGGAAGAGTTCAGTGTATCGCCCGGATACCAGGGCTGACCAAAATTTTCACGCTTCCATTGGCGGGAAGGCAAAGTCCCTGCGCTTGCATTGGAAATATCTACTGTAGTGTTTCGGCCAAAACCAAACCTGAAGAGGAAGTCATGCATCTTGTCGATACCCATATCTACCGCCAGGTCATAAAAATATATATCACAGGACTGGAAGATGGCTTTTTGCAGGTTTACCTGGTCGTGACCACTTTCGTTAATCCACCAGGTCCAGTCATGGTAGACATGCTCTTCATTTTCAAGCCTGTAGTATCCTGGATCACTTACTGTCTGTTCGCGTGTTCGCAGTCCTAAATCCAGTGCCGCCAGACCAAGAAAAGGTTTTACTGTCGACCCGGGGGCATATTTTGCCAGTGCACGATTAAACAGGGGTGTTTTGACCGGGTCATTCAGAAGTGCATATTCCTGGCGACTGATCCCCCTTACAAAAAGGTTTGGATCAAAAGCAGGTTTGCTGACCATGGCCAGGATGCCACCGGTATTGGGATCAAGTGCAACTACTGCGCCTCTGTACTCGCCCAGTGCATTGACCGCCGCTTTTTGCAGCTCACTATCCAGGTGCAGCACAATATCCTGTCCGGGTACTGGATCTGTGCGATCCAATACTTTCATTACCTGGCCATGGGTGTTTTTTTCTACAGTTTCATACCCAACACGGCCATGCAGGACATCTTCATAATATTTCTCAATCCCCAGCTTCCCAATCTGGTGTGTTCCGCTGTAATTGACGGGGTCAAGACGTCTAAGCTCATCTTCGGTGATGCTTCCAAGATAACCAACAGTGTGAGCAAAATATTCATTTTCAGGATAGAAGCGGACAAGTTCAGCATCAACACTGACACCGGGCAGGCGAAACTGGTTAACCGAAATCCTGGCGATTTCTTCCTCACTCAGGTTGAAACGTACCGGCACAGAAGAATAAGGCACACTCCTGTTACGTAAACGGGAACGAAATGCATCGATATCATCTTCACTGAGGGATACCAGTGAAGAAATAATGTCGACAACCTGATCAATATCTCCTGCATACTCCCGAACAAGAGAAAGGGTGAAACTGGGAATATTTTCGGCAAGCAACACACCATTACGATCGTAGATTAATCCACGAGTTGGAACGATTGACTGGATACGAATGCGATTGCTATCAGACTTGGTGGAGTAGTATTCGTACTGACTGACTTGCAGATAAAAAATTCGGGCAAAAAGGACGAGGACAAGAAGGAAGGAAATTATGCCGCCGATAATTATGCGAGACAAAACAATTTGCCGTTCAAGCTGGTGGTCTTGAAGTGTTACTTTTTCAGCCATGTGTGATATCGCTTGATATCAATTTGCCTTAAATCGCAACTCAAAATTGATTGTAAATATTAACAAGTATATTTTTAAACAACCATTCAAAATAATTAGCGGAACCTGAGCATCAACTTCGATTATTCCCTGTGATAGGGATGGCCATTTAGAACACTCCATGCTCTATATACTTGTTCTGCAACGACAATTCTAACAATAGTATGTGGTAATGTTAATGCTGACAATGCCCATATTTCATTGGCTGCATCTAGACACTCTTTTGATAACCCATCCGGACCACCTACGATCATCGAGATATCTTTTCCCGACTCCATTATTTCCTTGAAACGGCTTGCCATTGACATCGTTGAATGCGACCTGCCCTTTTCATCCAGGGCAATCAGGTATTGATCTTTCGGTACAGCCTTAAGAAGAGACTGCCCTTCAGACTCACAAATCTTTTTGATATTTGAAGCTGACTTTGTTCGTTTTGCCAGGGGTAATTCAGTAATTACAAGTTCAAAGTTCCTCGGCAGGCGTTTCAGGTATTCACCTGTACCTTCTTCAACCCAGGAAGGCATCTTGTTTCCGATTGTAACCAGGTTAATCTTCATAGACGTCGAGAGTTTATTCAGTTACGGAAGGAGTCATACCCCACAATGATTCCAGGTCATACAGCTTTCTCGTTTCTTCCTGCATGACATGAACAATCACATCTCCAAGGTCGACTAAAACCCATTCACCCTGCCTCTGGCCTTCTACACCAATGACAGAACCATCTGATTCCTTGATCTGTTTTGCCACCTCTTCTGACAGTGATTTGACGTGGCGCGTTGATGTGCCGGTTACTACTATCATGTAGTCAGCGATAGTTGTTATACCTGATACCTCAAGACATGAAATATCTTTTCCTTTCATATCTTCAAGTGCGTTGATAGCAACCTTTTTAGTTTCTTCTGATTTCAAGAAGTCTGTACCTCTTTATATAAATGTTCATTATGTATATATGTTTCTACATTGCTCGGGACCAGTCCGCGCAAGGTATCATTCCTGGCAACCCGCTCCCTGATCATTGAGGATGAAATATCCTTTTCCTCAAATGCCGCTGTGTAAATTCTGCCATGCCGATCCTGCTTCATCTCTTCTACAGAACTTGCAACCCGCTTTTCGTGTTCCTTTTGCAGGACTCCGTCATAAGCAGGTGTTACTCCAGGCCGTGTTGCCACAATCAGGTGAGCCAACTCGAAAATCTCCGTCCAGCGATGCCAGGTCGGAAGTGAATTGAACGCATCAAGCCCCATCAGGAAAAACAACCTGGCTTCCGGATTTTCTTCTCGGATAGAGCTTAAACTGGATTGAGTATACGAGGGTTCTTTGGAACGGCATTCCCTATCATCAACACTAAACTTTTCCTGCCCTGTTATTGCAAGCTTGAGCATCTCAAGCCTATACCTGGAATCCGTCAGCGTGTTATCCCTGTGCACTGGAACACCACATGGAATGAAACGCAGCGCATCAAGACCAAGCGCTTGCAGACAATTCTGTGCAATATTGAGATGCCCATTGTGGACGGGGTCGAACATACCACCCATCAGGCCAAGATCACTTACTGCGGAAGGATTGACACTCAATTTATGCGTTACTTTCCACCAGGAGGGTTAACAAAAAGGCGGGGTTACTTGCGAATATGGCCGTCACCAAGCACTACGTATTTCTGTGATGTCAGACCTTCGAGACCAACGGGGCCGCGTGCGTGTATCTTATCTGTAGAAATTCCGATTTCAGCACCCAGGCCATATTCAAAGCCATCGGCAAAACGTGTTGAAGCATTAATCATCACAGAGCTGGAATCCACTTCCCTGAGAAAACGCCTACCCCTGGCATAATCTTCAGTCACAATCGTGTCTGTATGTTGGGAGCTGTAGGTATTGATATGCTCGATAGCCTCATCAATTCCTGAAACCACTTTAATAGAAAGAACAGGCCCCAGGTATTCCATGTGCCAGTCTTCTTCAGATGCTTTTTTTGCCCCACTCATGATTGCACAGGTCTTTTCACAACCCCGCAACTCAACATCAAAATCCCCGTAAAGCTGTTCAAGCTGACCCAGAACTGTTTCTGCCATGGATTCAGCAACCAGCAGAGTTTCCATTGCATTACAAACACCATAGCGATTGGTCTTCGCATTCAGTGCAATATTGACCGCCTTGGTAACATCCGCCCCATCATCGATATACACGTGACAGATGCCATCCAGATGTTTGATGACAGCAACTTTTGCATCCTTGCTGATACGCTCTATGAGACCTTTCCCTCCGCGGGGCACTATGACATCCACGTACTCTGGCATGGTTATCATTTCACCAACAGCGAGTCGATCTGTTGTACCGACGACCTGTACCGCCGTAGCAGGTAAACCTGCAGTTTCCAGTCCTTTTCGAATGCATTCAGCAATAGCCTGGTTGGAATAAAAAGCCTCGGAACCTCCACGCAGAATCGTGGCATTGCCGGATTTCAGACAAAGGCTTGCAGCTTCCACTGTGACATTGGGGCGTGACTCATAAATGATGCCAATAACACCAAGCGGCACCCGCATCTTTCCAACCTGGATACCACTGGGCATATAACGCAAGTCAGTAATCTCGCCAATTGGATCTGCCAGCGAAGCAACCTGCTTCAAGCCTTCGAGCATCGTTTCAATCCTGGCTTCGGTCAGTTCAAGACGATCCAGCATCGCAGATTCAAGGCCTTTCTCTTCACCGGCCTTCAGATCCCTGGCGTTAGCCTCTGCCAACTCTGCACGGGTTGAATCAATAGCATCCATGGCTGCGAGCAATGCAGTGTTCTTGGCACTGGATTCGGCAGAAGCCATCAGGCGTGAAGCAGCCCTGGCCTGCTGTCCCAGTTCCTGCATCTGCAACTTTACGATTTTCTCTGCTTCGGTCATTGAAAATTGCCCGGATAAAACAATGCATTATACCGTAGAACCGAAATCCCGGCATTCATCGCCTTACCTGCTCAAGAATTTCCTTGCTGCCGGCAACCAGCCCGGCTTTTTCCAGATGGGTAAGTTTCTTGATTCGAGCCTCCAAACTGGATGCTTCGCTTCTGTCCGCTACCTCCATGGTGAATACCAACTCCAGGGGCGCCTTGCCTCTGAGACTTTTTGCCCCTTTCTTTCCATTACGATGCTCCTGAAGTCTTCTTTCCACGTCGGTAGTTATCCCCGTGTAGTAGAAACCGGTAGCCGTTTGGATAATGTATAGATGCCAGGATGCGGACATACGTCAGTAAATCAAAATTTTGTATAAATACTGTTTATGAGGGGATTCTCCCAGACTTATCTGGATTTTTCAGCGAATTCAATGTATAAAGTCGCCCCTTAAATCTTTGGGATATTCAACCCAAAATTTCTTACAAGGTATATCCTTCAAATGTTCAATATTCAGACCTTTAATCAGATTTCTGACAAGGGACTGGTGCGTTTTCCGAAACAGGACTATCAGGTCTCCCCGGACTCTGAAAATGCAGACGCACTCCTGGTCCGCAGCCAGAAATTATCCATGGAACATATCAACGCCAACCTGAAAGCGGTTGCCCGCGCTGGCGCCGGTGTCAACAATATACCGGTAGCGGACTACACCCGGGAAGGCATTGTTGTTTTCAATACGCCCGGTGCCAATGCCAATGCTGTAAAGGAATTGGTACTTTGCGGCATGTTGCTTTCCTCCCGAGGCATTCTACAAGGTGTGAACTGGGTTCACAGCCAGCCAACCGACATGGAAGCAACAGAGCTATCCAAACTGGTGGAATCGGAAAAGAAAAACTTCAAAGGCATGGAATTGAAAGGCAAAACCCTTGGCGTTATAGGTCTGGGTGCTATTGGTGCCCAGGTCGCTGACGCCGCGATTCAGCTGGGCATGAATGTACTGGGATATGATCCTGCGATTTCAGTGGACGCTGCATGGGGCCTGGCCAACCAGGTTGAAAAGCAGGAGAACCTCACTTCGCTGATTTCACGCTCTGACTTTGTCACGCTGCACTTACCAGTGCTGGAATCTACCCGAAACCTGATTGACCGCAAGGTAATCAATTACTTCAAATCCGGTGCAGTGCTGCTGAATTTTTCCCGCGATGCCATCGTGGACGAGCAGGCCGTAACCGAAGCACTTAATTCTGGACGTCTGGCCAATTATGTCACTGATTTTCCTACCCCGGGATTATTGCAGCATAAACAGACAATACTGATGCCCCATATTGGCGCTAGTACAGACGAGGCCGAAGATAACTGCGCAATCATGGCAGTAGACCAGCTTCGTGACTTCCTGGAAAACGGCAACATTCGTAATTCAGTGAACTTTCCTTCCCTCTCACTGGAAAAATCAGGTGGGCATCGTCTGGCCATCATCAACGAAAATGTTCCTCGCATGCTTGGCCAGATACTTTCTATCCTGGCAGACAAGGACATCAACGTCATGGACATGCTGAATAAAAGCCGTGACGATATTGCCTACAACCTGATTGATATCGAGTCTGCTCCTAGCGAAGACACGCTGGAGGAAATTCGTGCCATCGAACATGTCATAAAAGTCTGGTTGATCTGACAGTTTTCACTCATCCAAATTCATTTCAAGTAAGTATAAATACACATGAGCAAACAGGTATTTAATTTTGGCGCTGGCCCGGCAATGCTGCCGAAACCAGTCATGGAGCAAATCCAGGAAGAATTCCTGGACTACAGGGACATGGGCGTGTCGCTCATAGAGATCAGTCATCGTTCTAAAGAATTTGATGAAGTGATCAACCGATGCGATGAGCTTGTACGCGAGGTTTCTTCCCTGCCTGAGAATTACAAAATCCTCTACACCCATGGTGGTGCCAGGATGCAGTTCTCCGCTGTCCCCATGAACCTGCTGCCATTAAAACCAGCAATGAAAGCCGTTTACAGTGAAACAGGAAATTTCTCAAAACAGGCCAATGTGGAAGCTGCCCGTTATGGAGACATTACAGTGGCCAGCAGTGGCGAGGAAACGAACTACGATCGCCTGCCTCCACTGACAAGGGATATGGTGCCCGATGATGCTTCATATGCGTATATCACCAGCAACAACACCATTTACGGTACACAATACAAGGAGTATCCCGATCTCGGTGATATTCCACTGGTTATTGATGCCACGTCAGATATTTTTTCAAGGCCTGTCGACTTTTCAAAACTCGGTCTTATGTTTGCCAGCCTGCAGAAAAATCTCGGGCCTGCAGGCACAGCTGTCGTCATTGTGCGTGAAGACCTTATTGGACACGCCATGAAGCATACGCCTTCACTGCTTGATTATGCCGTGTATGAAAGCTCTCATTCCCTGTCCAACACCAACAACACCTTCGCTATTTACACCATGTGCCTTGTGATGGAATGGCTGAAAAACCAGGGTGGCGTAGAAGCTATGGAGAAAGTGAATGCCGAAAAAGCCGGGTTGCTGTACAGCGTGATCGATGACAGTGATTTTTACCAGGGCGCAGCATTCGAAGGTGATCGATCAGATATGAATGTCACCTTTACTCTGCCCGATGATGAACTCACCCAAATGTTTTTGGCGCAGGCGCTAGAAAATGGATTGTATGCTCTAAAAGGCCATCGCAAGGTAGGTGGAATCAGGGCATCGATTTACAATGCAATGCCTCTTGAAGGCTGCCAGGCACTGGCTGCCTTTATGCAGGAATTCGAACGCCAGGCAGGTTAACTCAGCGTTCCTGACGCTCTTCTGCCAGCATGATGTTGTGCAGAATTGTATCCTGGGCACTGGTATTGCCTTCTTCCACCAGCGTAAGGGCAGCGTTGTAATCCTCAAGCGCCTCCTGAATTTTACCGCCGACCAGATTGGCAGTACCGCGGTTATTCACAGCACTCCATTTAGCAGGCTCCAGTCCCATTGCTGTGGAACAGGCTGAAATGGCATCCTCGACCCTTCCATGACTGGTTAATACTGTGCAATACGCATTATAGGCATAGTATTTTTTCAGGGATTCACTCGGCAGCAGGATACGCTCAACTTCATCTACGTACTTTTCTGCGGCAATCAGCGCGTCATTTTTTTTACCATCAAGCATCAGCTGGCGTATGCGTCCGACTTCATCTGGCTCAACAAGTTGTAGCACTGAAGATTGAATGGATTTGGAATTCAGGTGGGTACCCGCTCTTGTAGGCTGCGCCTGTAATTCAACACTTGAGAAAAGGAGACTCAGAGTGATTGCAGCTAAGTAAAATATCTGTTTTTTCATCAGTAACCTCAGGGTATAAATTGGCTTTTCAGTAATACCGACTACAGGCTTTGTCTTACAATAAAAGTCTTAAACTAAAAGACTTTAATTAACATCAGGGCCGGGAAATTCCGGTAATGGTTATTGGACTTCATCCCTTAAAGTATAGTCCTGCATTCTTAATGCAGGCAATGAAATCCAAAACCGGCGGAAAATCAGGATAATAGACTCAACTTCCCTGATTTTTCTTTCAACTTTCTCCTAAAATCTCAGGGTTTTTGTGTACTTAAGAACGATTTCCGAGTTGTTGGAGTTCAGGTCGGAAAATACCCCCTCAGACTGGAAGTTGTAATTCACCACAATAAATAAATCCTCTCCAGCCTGGGGATTCCAGCGCAACCGGCTATTCAATCCAACAACGTTTGAAAAATTGTCATACTGGATGAGGTTGATCCAGGACCACTTGGAATTGAATGCATAATTGGCATTGGCCGAAACAATTCGAACATCAAACTCCCCGCCTTGTACGGGTAATTCAATATCCTGGTAGTTGTAGTTAAACCCCAGGTTGAAATGTTCATTGGGCTGCCAGTCGATTCCGGCATTCACCTGGGTACGCTGTCCGTTGTAATAATCACCAGTGCTGAAATTGATGCTTGGTGAGAACTCAAGCTGCCTCGAAAGTCTTGCTTCCATGTTAAAACCTGCGAAAGTGTATTCTCCAGCCGGGATGATCACGCCTGGCCTTATAGCAAAGTCGCTGCGCAGTCCTTCCTTGTTGCGAAATCCGCCAAAACCAATCTGGTCACCGCGGTGAGTATTAAAATTCAGGACTCGCCAGAACCAGTTTTGACCCTGGAGCTCACCGGTATCAAGGAAACGCTCTTCGCCAAATCGCATGAATGAAAAAACATTGCGCCAGGTTTTGCTGTTTCGGAAGAAATAACGACCGGAGCCCCCAATATTAATACTCTCCACTCCTGTGTTGTTAGCAAAACCCAGGGCAGGATTAAAGTCTTCGCCGAAGTACTGGTAATTGATAAAACCGCCGAAGCCATTGTTTTGTGTGTCCAGGTTGGCCTGGATTCCGAAAGCCTTGTCATCACCGTTGAGTCCTTCAGTATCGGACTGCTGGTACCACATATTGCTTCGCAGACTATGCGATTCTGAAAAGCGTGTGTTCTGGTAACGAAAATCCACTCCGGCTACAGTGTTATCTACTCCGCTGGTGGGATCACCATGGGTCAAGATAGCGCCGACACTGGATTCTGACAGCACGTTTGCCGCAGCCCGACCGACAAATACATTCTGACTTTCAAGGCCATCAAATTCACCCTGCTTGACAGCAAGACCACCCACATTCCAGCGACCAAGCCGTCCCGTCAGTTTTACCCCTGCATTGATATCCACCGGGGTGCCACGGCGGCTCAAACCGATGCGGCGTGAATAAAATGGAATACCATTCTGATTCAGGCCGCCGAAACTGAAGATATCCAGGTCCTGCAGAAAGAAATCACGTTTCTCGGGGAAGAAAAGCGAGAAACGGCTCAGATTGACCTGGCGGTTATCCACTTCGGTGGCTGAAAAATCCGTATTGAAAGTTACAGCGCCAGTCAGGTTGGGTGTAATCTTGTAAAAAACATTCAACGAGGGATCAAAGCGTTGATCGGTGACACCACCGGCAGTGTAATTTTCAGTAGTCGCCATGGTCATTGATGGGATGATATCCAGGCCCCGGCCCTGCCTGATGTCATTGATGCCATATATCAAACCAGTGGTGGTTGGATTGATGCGGCGGTTAAAAGAAGACCAGGCCATCTCTTCTCTTTTCCGGGCAACGGTGCGGGCAATTGTGAATCCCCACTCATCAGAGGCAGGATCAAAATTCAGCGTATTGAAAGGAATCGCCACTTCGGCAGTCCAGCCTTCTTCATCTATCCGGGATTCAACCTGCCAGATGCCGCTCCAGTCCCTGTTCAGATCATTGGGGTTTTCATATACACCCTCACGACGAATACCGTTCGGATTAACCTGGAAGTGATAACCGGTTCGACCATTGTTAAAGGTATCAAGAATGAATTCAAAGGCATCATCGCTGCCTAGCCCACCACCCTGCACCAACTGGCGTGCAATAATGCCATCAGCATCACTGTCGTAAAGACGCGCACCCACATAGAAATAACGTTCGTTGTAGGCGATATAGAAAACTGAGTCTTCTGATGGCTCGCCATGATCGACGGGTTGGAACTGGTGAAGATCGCTGATGACAGTAGCCGTTTCCCAGATTTCATCATCCAGGACACCATCTATGACTGGCTCCATAGCCATGTCTACTTTTGGAATGGCGACTCTTTTCCGGGATGCATTCACATCAAGATTGCCGGAAAACTCATCGACGATGACGGGGGTAAATTCACTTTCCGGTAGTTGCCCGAAGGCGGAATCGGCCAGCAACAAGACTGTTGCAAGAAATACCTGGAAGGTAAAAACTGATCTCATATTGCTGCGCTGCGGAAAAACATTTTGGAGAAGCGCGCAGTATAGTCACAGCCTCGCTCAAGTAAAGCTAAACCCCCGTAAACACTGGGAATTCCGCAATTTATTCACAATTTTTGTGATCTTGGCCAAAGTACGCACACAGTATGTGCACCATGCACTTTAATCGCACTTAAATGGCAGAGATCCAAACAACTGCAGAGGTGATTTAGAAGGAGGAACCAGGCTGTTTAAGAAATTCCTGCTCTTCAGGTGTGGACTCACGACCAAGAATGTCATTTCGGTGAGGGTATCGTCCGAATCGATCGACGATTTCCTTGTGCTTGAGTTCAAAATCGAGGTTGTATTCCAGGCCTGGGCGGGAAAAGAGTTGCACTGCCTGATCATGAATCAGCGGTGATTCACTATGCATGTAGGGCATGATAAGAAAAGGCTGCTGTCGTAATTCGAGTTCATCGAGTGCGCCGGCATTCACTGCTTCCTGTGCTAGCACCAGTGCCTGGCTGTCCCCTGCGAAGGCCTGCGCTGAATCTCGAAAAAGGTTTCTCGAAAATTGATCAAGCACAATAATTTCAGCAAGCCTGCCCTGCGCTGAATTGCGCCAGTTAAATAATTCACCTGACATACCTGAATGGTAGGTGGAAAGGAAACGCTCCCGAATCAATGCATCAAAAGCATCATCCTTTTGAAACCAGAATTTTGATTCAATCTCTTCGAACCAGAAGGAAAGAATATCTTGCGCTGAAGCGACCATCAGGAATCGTGATTTTTATGCAGCCAGTCCTGCAGGTCCTGCCACATACTGATTATCTGTTCATCGGTTGGCATGATACCCGCTGAAGGAAGTTCCATAGTTACTACCGGCAAGCCCAGATCAAGGCCGGCATAATTACCCAGGGAGCCAGGGTATACGCCTAACAGATGCAGATGCAACTCACCTATTCTTTGGGGTGGATCGGATGGACCATCATAATCTAGGAGATGATAAGGCGCATGGACGGAAACAATGACGTCCGGTTTGAAGTTGTGTATCTGCTCTACGATCCATTGCACTTCAGGTTCGCTGGCAGGATAGGTTCCAGGGAAACGCCTGGGATTTCTATTTGTCGTCGTGGTCCAGTAATCCTGGGCAAGGTCAAACCAGTCATCCGATGGGAAATTCCTGTTGAGATCCACTCCGTTGGCATTTTGTCGAATCGCCTGGCCATCCAGTAAGCCGTCAGGATTCACGGTAGGGGCAAAACGCCAGCGAAAATCAGTTTCTCCAACCTGGTCGAGCATTTCCATCCACTTGAACATGATGGATATTGAAGAATACTCATCACCGTGAATACCGCCCATGATGAGAATCCGCGGTCCGTCGCTGCTATCTTCCTGGCCTTCAGGATAAAAATCCCTGATCACAATAGGACGACTCTGTACGGTATAGCCACCGGCAAATTTCAGGGGCTGAGCCAGGCAGTCCTCCACGGACACGCTCCCCAGTTTATTACCTATTTCTCGACATAGTGCCCTGACACTTTCCTGCTCTGTCTGGCTTTGATCCATAGAGACTTCAGTCTCAAAAGCGCTTACGAGGTTGTCTCCATCGGACTGTTCAGCGATGGCCTCCTCTGCTTCCAGACCAAAGATTTCTTCAGCCAGCTCTTCACTGGCAATATCTTCATCAGGGGATGAAGCCATATCTTCAGTAGTCCCGTCTTGTGCAGAGTTAATATCGGCAACAGTCACGTTCTCTGATTCGCCAGCTGTATTTGATGAAGCGGGAATTGTGGAGAGCTGAGTACAACCAGAAAAGAAAAAGGTCAGGACCAACAGGGCGAGAATTCTGCTTTTCAAAATGACATCCGCTCGAATGAAATACCAGAAATGGTTGGTGCTAAATATAGAGTATTTCCCCAGGAGGTGCTACCGGCAATGAGCTTGTTACCCATTTCCTTCATATACGATTTGCCAACCTGAGTCAGTTTCACGCCAGAGCTGTTCCTTCCAGCCTCGCCAGTTATAGTTACTGCTCCTGTAATCCTGGTAGTAACGGATGGTCACCATATCTGGTTGCTTCAGATCAGTAAAAAAGCTCACATTTGATGTCTCTACCGAAATCCAGCGTTTGCCGTTGTTGACCCGGGTCTTATATTCATCCCATTGAGTCTTGTTCCTGATGAAGTCACTGAAGTCCCCTGCATAAAAGCCGAGATAGACAGGATTGTCCTTGTTTTCCCATGCGACCTTCCATGAACTGAATGCCTGTTCCAGGCCTTCTCTGCGCGTTTCGGTCAACCTGCTCTCCGTCCAGGTAAGCGGCTCATCCGAGAGTACAATGTGTGTCACTCCCGTTTCTATGTACTGGTATAACTCCTGAAGGCTTTCATTGGCGATAACAACGCAGCCATCGCTATCCAGCAGAGGACGACTATCGGCATTCTTGGGCAAGCCATGAAGCCAGATACCTGATCCAGTCCGTCCATGCTGGCGATCCAGAACATTGGGATAATTCAGTGGAAATGCGCCCAGGCCGTAGAAATCATCCAGTTGCTGGTCTGTCAGAAATGACGTCAGCCGGTAAACACCAACAGGTGTTTTCCTGTCGCCTTCCTCCATTTTACCAAAACCACTTTTGCCAATAGACACCGGAATTATCTGCCTCGTCTCCATCCCCCCAAATGCATTTCTTTCAAGCAGGTGCATTTTCCCTGCTTTAAGCTCAACCCAGAGTAGATACTGTTCAGACTCGGCCAGCTTGAGCACAGTGGATGGCAAGACAGATTTCGAAGACATGCTGGCGGAACCGCCGGAGAAATGCTGTCCGCTTGCGAACCTCAAAGGCTTGCTGGATCCGGCCTGCCCAAAGGCTCCCTGATTACCTAACAGCAATGCGAGGAAAGAAAGGATTAATCCTCGCTCCAACAAAACATTAATTGCTGATTTGAGACAAGACACGCAGGTTTACTCCCCAGGCCAGTGGTCCGCAGGAAAAGGGCAAAAAGAATAACCAGCAGTATCGGAAAAATCAACTGAAAAATCAGTGATTTATGACGTGATTAGTGAATTACCTGCCTGAATTGGGACGGATTGGCCGGGTTTGCTGAGGCCTGGCAGGACGGTCTGTAAGCGTGGATCGCTGTTGATTCTGGCGTTCTGCTGCGCCACCCCGCCTGCTTTGCGCTTCCTCGAAACGCCTGCGAACTCTTTCCTGCTGTTCAGGAGGTAAATTTCGAAAACGTTCGAAGCGGCTGCGCAGTGCGCGCTGACGTTCAGGATTCATATCCTGAAAACGCTGGAATCTGTTACGGATCGATTCCCGTTGTCCAGGAGAACGCTGCATCCAGTTTCTGAACTGCCGTTGGGCCTGGCTTCGCTGATCAGGGGTCAGGGACTGCCAGCGGCGGGCGCCGTTACTCAATCGCTCCTGTCTTCCCGGAGAAAGCTGATCCCACTGGGGCTGCATTGGACCAAGAATGCTCTGTACATCGCCGGGCAACTCGTCCCAGCTAATACCCTCCTGAGCCATGGCTGTCGTGGACAACAGGCTGACCAGGAAAAATATGTGTAACAATCTCTGTTTCATTTAATTAATTCTATTCAAAAAGTTCACTCATCACTTCCCTGTGTGGATAGCAGTCGATCATCACCCGGCATTTCTGGTGCATTCACTACTGGATCATCTGCCGGACTGTCCAGGTCGGCAAACACATCATTACCCAGCAGTTCAGGGTTTATCCATTCACCCTCCTGGGTTTCAAATTCACCCAGAAATTCCAGCATATTGATAAACAAGTACTGGGACTCAGTGTCTGCAAGTGACCCGTTGTCCGATTCCTGTGCGTATGCCTGCAGGGTTATGAAAGACAACAGGCAAAGCAAAGTCCTAGACTGAAGATTCATTCTCCTCCAGCCACTGATAAAACTCGAGATTCTCAAAAAAATCCAGGCTTTCGTTCGACGTCAGGATATCCAGATCCTCTATGGGCGAAACTGTGCCAGGGATCTCAGGAGGAGACAGCTCAGGCTGACCCGGGTAGTAAACAGTGACCAGCAGCACCAGGACACATGCCGTGACCAGACCTCCAAATGGAGCCAGCAGAGCCTTGCCAGGGTTTTTCTGGCCATGTTCAATTGCGGCATGACGAATGCTGTTCAGACGCGACTGTGTATGGCCGTCGAGACTGTCACAACTTCTGTCCAATTCTTCCCTGATATTTTCCAGGAAAGCCTCTTCGCTTGTCTTTTCTCTGTTGTTGGCTGGCTCAGTCATTCCAATGTTCACCCAGGGTTTCACGCAAACTGTGAATAGCCCTTGAATAATGTGTTTTCACGCTCCCTTCTGCACAGGACATGGCACTGGCAGTTTCACGAACATCGAGCCCTTCCCAGGCCCTCAACATGAATGCCTGTTGCTGTCGCATGGGTAATTTCTGAAGCGCCGCTTCCAGTGCTTCGATACTGCGACCGGTTTGCAGTTCAGTTTCCGGACTTCGACCTGCAGTATCCTCCACAGCCTGTATCGGATCTTCGTCGTCGTCAAGACTGCTGCTTAGCCAGGTTCGGAAACGATTTCTGACCGTGTTGCGCCTGTACCAGTCCCTGATCCTGCTTTGCAATAGCCGGTGGAACAAAGGCTGCCATTCGTCTTCACTCTTACCGGAATATTTCTCCACCAGCTTGAACATGGCATCCTGAACAATATCAAAAGCTTCATCCGAATTGCTTGTGGCAATCTGTGCAATGCGGAAGGCACGCTTTTCCACTGAAGAAAGAAATCTTTCCAATGCGTGGTTTCTATCCAGCGCCTGTCTCCCGGTTTGACTTTGTTCCCGGTGATTATCATAGCCCAGGGCTATATAGGTGTCACTTTGGCCAGTTAGCACAGTCATGTTGACCGGTTTTTCCCGTGAAATTAATACTTACCTCTTAATAACGCGCCATTGGAGATTTGGTTTACAGAATAAGAAATAGCTTATCTTACTGATTTTTATAACTATTTTGTTAGATTGGCCAGACGTTTCTGCATGGCCGGCACCAGTTCCTGCTCAAACCAGGGATTTTGCTGCAACCAGTAGGTATTGCGGGGAGAAGGATGCACCAGGGGAATGAAATCGGGTTCATATTCGCGCCAGGCAGCTACTCTTTCAGTAAGTGTCTTGTACCGTTTATCCAGGTAGTAATTCTGGGCATAGTTGCCAATGAGCAGGGTCAATTCGATATTCGGCAGCAAAGACAACACTTCTTCATGCCAGCGGGGGGCGCATTCAGCCCTGGGTGGGAGATCCCCGGACTTGCCTTTGCCCGGATAACAAAAGCCCATCGGCACTATGGCTATTTTCCTTGCATCATAGAAAAGTGTCTTATCAAGGCCCATCCATTGTCGCAAGCGATCACCGGAAGGATCATTCCAGGGTATCCCGGATTCATGGACACGTGTCCCGGGAGCCTGGCCTACGATCAAAATGCGAGCAGAAGATTCTGCTCTTAATACAGGATTGGCCCCTAAAGCCAGATGCGGTTCGCAAATTTTGCATTGTCTGATTTCAGACAACAGATCACTGAGTGAAATTTTACTCACAAAAAGAAAAGTAAAACTGGATGAATAAAAAGGGAAAAATTTTCAATTGAAGTAGTTGAATTTAATTCGAGCACTATTATGTCTTTGGCAACTCCGGAACCTGCAACCAGCTTAAATTGGCTGTTTTAACGTGTTTGACTGATTCGGGCTCAAGCATACCTTCGACTTTCCCGCTGAAGATTTTTGCACCACGCTTATCTGTTACGCACCAGGCCGGCATGGCATTTCCAGCGGCACCAGGGTAATAAAAAGCCAGCTGCTCACCGGAACGTCTTACATCATAGACAACCGGTTTACCCCAGTCCGGGTACAGGTATAAACCATCATGTTCAAAAGTGTTGACCGAAGTATCTACAACAACGACAGCGCCTTCCCTGATACCTTCATGGGTATACTGTTTTTCTACGTAGTGCAGAGTTGTTGAGCCACCTGGTTTTTCTTCAAGAGAAAATACAGAAACCGAATATGATAAAGGCGCAAGACTAGCCGTCATTTTCAGGAATTTTCTACGGCCCTGGCTAATCAGAAATGTCATTTACAAAACCCGGTAGTAAGTGAACTGGGAACGATCAGGGTTTGTAAGTCTTTCACCGGTTCCTACAATCATCGTCCTGGATAACCATTCATAGGGACCATTGGGTGCTTCAAACAGAGGAGTCATCCGAAAATACAGTTTGGATTCACCCGGGTTTTCCGGATCAGGAGAACGGTGCAGGTATCCCTTGTTGTTAATGTAAATCCAATGCCCGTCATCACTCTCAAGCATGTAATGTGTGTTGACCTTGATGCCCTGGCTCAGGTCATTGAATATCGCGTAGTCCGCCCCACTGTAGGGAACTACCCTGCCATTGAGCATAGGACCATAGACTTCGCCGCCTGCAGGGGGAACGTATCCTTTCCCTCCCCTTGGACCAACAAAATCAATGCGCTCCGCAAAGATTATGGTGACTGAAAATGCGTATTCGAGTTCCAGTCCGGGGATTTGCAGATCTGCCATCGTTGTTTCCTTTGACTTATTGCTGGATCAACCAGTCACATGATTTCGTGGAAATGGATAATGAAATGATCCGGATTATGATGCCGCTCACCAATGCCAACAAAGACTGTTTTACTTAACCAATCGTGGGGGCCTGCAGGTGTATCAAAAAAGGGTGAGACCCTGAAGTAGTGTGATCCATCATCGGTCACATTATGCTCATAGCCCACCAGGTTCATGTAAATCCACGTGCCATCGCCTGCCTGGAGCATCATGTGGGCATCCATGAGATTATTACTGGCAAAATCCGCACCGCTTTGCGGTACAACCCTGCCCTGTAATTTTGGCCCCCAGATTTCTCCACCCGTTGCGGGTTCAAAAGTGCGACTACGCATTGGCCCCTGGAATTCCACATGGCCACCACTTTCTATGCGCATGGTAAACGCATAGTTATGCTCAATTACGGGAATTTCCTGCTCGGATGTTGCTTGCGCCATTGGCTGTCCCCTGCTCTTTTATTGTTAATGTTTGCAGCCTATTGATACACCCCTTTTTCAAGGCGGGCATCGAATGTAATCCTTTCAGGCAATGAATTCAATAAACAGACAGGCAGCCTGCAAACTCTCTGACTAAAGGATGTCAGGTGGCTCTTCACCGTTAAAAAATGAATTCAGGTTGCCGAGAACACGCATACCCATGGCAGCGCGCGTTTCTACAGTTGCACTGCCCAGATGAGGAAGCAGAACGACGTTTTCCATAATCATCAGCTCTTCAGGCACAACTGGTTCCTTGTCGTACACATCAAGACCAGCACCTGCAATCAGGCCCTTTTTGAGAAACTTGATCAAGGCTTTTTCATCAACAACATCACCCCGCGAAGTATTGATCAAAAACGATTCCGGTCGCATATATGCCAGGGTTTTCTCATTGATCATTCCTTTCGTCAGCGGACTGCTCGGGCAATGCACGGCGATGAAGTCCGATTTACTCATCAACCAGGTGAGCTCTGTACAAAACTCTGCCTGCAAATGATGCTCTTCAGACTCTGAAATAGGTTTACGGTTGTGATACATGATGTGCATGCCAAAACCAAAATGGGCTTTTTCAGCCATGGCCTTGCCTATACGACCCATGCCAACAATACCCAGTGTTTTACCGGTGACCTGTGAGCCCATCAGGTGAGTCGGATACCATCCTGTCCAGCCACCGCTGCGTAACTGCCGCTCTCCTTCACCCGCCCTGCGGGCTAACATCAACATCAGTGTCATTGCCAGGTCGGCTGTTGCATCAGTGAGTACATCCGGAGTATTGGTCACCGTGATGCCTTTTTGCTTTGCCGCATCCACAGCGATGTGATTGAAACCCACACCATAATTACCAATGATTTGTGTTTTATAGGTGTCAGCAGCGAAAAGATCTTCAGGCATGCTATCCGTCACACAGGGGCAAACTGCATCATATTCCTGCAGGGCATTGGCAAGTTCCTCTGCAGTCAAGGGATGATCATTCTCATTCAGGGTGACATCAAAATTTCCCGCCATGGCTTTTTCGACGGTATCTGGCCAGCGGCGGGTAATCAGTACTGTTGGTTTGCTCAATGTTCAACTCCTGCACCCGTAATGGGTATGAATTCAGTTGAGGATTCCCTAGCATAGAAGATATGCAGTGGCAGTGAAACCCGGGGCACCAAAAGCGCCCAAAGCCACTGTTTATAACGCCTCCAGTGATGTTATTTTCATCTTGTTAGTGGTAATCTCACCCACTTGTCACTCAATAACAATAATTTCTCAGGGGAAAACTATGGAATTTAGAAAGTTGCTAGCAGTGTCCCTTTTCTCAGCCTTGGTCGCAGGTTGTGATTCCGGGGCCGTCACCACCGAATCTTCCTACGCTACAGACAGCGCTGCACAGGCTGCAGCTACAGGTATTTCTCACGGTGAATATGTCGCCAGACTGGGCAACTGTGTCGCTTGTCACAGCATTCCCGAAGGTGAGCCTCTTGCCGGAGGCCTGAAGATGGCCGTTCCCATGATGGGAAATATATACACTACAAATATCACGCCCGATCCTGAAACCGGCATCGGCAACTACAGTTTTGAAGAATTTGATGCTGCGATGCGTTTCGGCGTGAAAGCAGACGGCACCCGGATGTATCCTGCAATGCCTTATCCTTCCTATGCCAAGATGTCAGAACAGGACATGCGAGCACTGTATGACTTCTTCATGAACGAAGTTGAACCAGTAACCCAGGCCAACCTGCCCAACGAAATTCCGGGCTGGAAAGATATGGCGCGCATGGGTATGGGTATCTGGAACTTCATGACTATGGATGGCGACCCTTATGAATCTGATGCCAACCAGAGTGATGACTGGAATCGCGGTGCATACCTGACCCAGGGGCCGGGACATTGCGGAGCCTGCCATACTCCACGTGGTCTGCTGATGCAGGAAAAAGGTCTTGATGAAGGTGATTCAGCATTTCTCGCAGGCGCGCCTCTTGATCACTGGTCTGCTTCCAGTCTGAATGGAGATATCAATAGCGGCCTCGGACGCTGGACTGAAGATGATGTAGCCGAATTCCTTGGAACCGGTCACAACCGTTTCGGTACTGCATTCGGCACCATGGTAGAAGTAGTGAACAACAGTACGCAGCACATGAGTGAAGCCGACCTTCATGGTATGGCTGTATACCTGAAATCATTGCCTCCGGTAGTGGAAGTCAATGCGCAGCAATGGAGCTATGACAACAGCGACACAGAGCAACTGATTGGTCTGGATTTCAGCAAAACCGGTTCACAGATTTACTACGAGTACTGTTCAAACTGTCATGCAACCAGTGGTGAAGGATACTATCCCTACCAGCCACCCCTGGCAGGCAACCCGGTCATTATGGATCCTGACCCCAGCTCACTGATTAACCTGACCTTGAATGGTTCATTACGCGTAATTGCCGAGCAGGGGCCAGACGTCAATGACATGCCCTATTTCAGGCAACTGTTGACCGACGCCGAGATTGCCGATGTGCTTACCTATATCAGGGAAGCCTGGGGACATGACGCCAGTGCAGTCACCGCTGCCCAGGTGACTGAAATCAGGGAAGCCACTGACCCCACCAGGAACGACGATATTTTCGTGCTTCGCATGAAATAACACTGTATTTCTCTGGAATAAAAAAAGAGTCGGCATCCCGGCTCTTTTTTTTACCTGGAATTTATTGGATTCAATCAGAGTTCAGTTATGATTCATCGAATACCATTAACAATGCATGGTATTAACCCGATACCTGGAGTACAGCGATGAATACCCGCAAACTTTCATTACCAGCTCTTCTTCTCTTTCTGATTTCTTCAACACCTGTAATGGGACAGAATAATTTTGATCTCGATGACCTTGAAGATGGCGAACTCATCCTCAATCTCAACGCCACTGAACAGATCAACGTGGAACAGGACACACTGAACGTGAACCTGATGTTCTCTCGCCAGGGTCGGGACAGCACTGAGTTGCAGAACGAGGTCAACCTGGCAATGCGGGAAGCCAGGGATATCCTCGATGACACCAATAATATTGACTGGTCTATCCAGCAATATCATGTCTATAACATCCAGCCGCAACGCCAGACAAGAAATGACATTAGCAATCCTGTCTGGCGAGCACAGCAGAACATTCAGATGAAAAGTCTAAACAGCGAAGCGCTGCTTGTCGTGACTGCACGCCTGCAACAGCTTGGCCTGACAATCAATAATATGTACTACAGTCTTTCCACTGAAAAACACCAGGAAGTGTCAGACTCACTGCTGGATGCTGCACTGCTGAGCTTGCAGGCCAGGGCTGAACGTGTCGCAAACACCCTGGACAAGGACGAAGCTGAGCTGATTGAAGTGAATATTAATGGCAGCCCAGGATTCTTTGGTGGTCGCATGGAAATGGCTGCCCGTGCTTCTTTCGATGCTGCAGGCGCCATGGCTGTTCCTGTTGCAGAGCCCGGTGAAACCCAGGTGAGTGTCACTGTCTCGGCCCGCGCCCTGCTTTCCCCCTGAATTAAGGCAAACCTGTATGCCCGGCGAAGACTATTATCTTGCAGCCGATGTCCGTGAACTGGACCGAATCGCCATTCATGAAAAAGGCATTCTCGGTTTCACCCTGATGCAGCGCGCCGGATCAGCGGCGTTTAATGCACTCCTGGCAAAATGGCCTGCCACAGAAAAACTCATTTGTTTTTGTGGTAGTGGTAACAATGGAGGAGACGGTTACATTATTGCTTCCCTGGCCGCGAATAAGGGGTTGGAAGCAATTGTTATAGCCGTCGGCAGTCCTGACAAACTTCATGGTGATGCATTGTCTGCCTATCAAGCAGCGCTAGAGGCAAGTGTTTCCATTGAACCTTTCGCAACATTCAATTCAGCCATTCTTGAAAGCCCTACCAGTAACACTGTTCTGGTGGATGCCATGCTGGGTACAGGATTGTCAGGCAATGTGACAGGCAGCACGCTTGAAGCGATTGAGTTGATCAATAACTCTCCTTGTCCTGCTGTCGCTGCGGACATCCCATCTGGTCTTTGTAGTGACACGGGCAGGATACTGGGCAATTCAGTCAAGGCAGACCTGACGGTGACATTTATTGGAAGAAAGTTAGGCCAGGTAAAAGAAAGTGGGCCTGATTTGTGCGGTGAACTGCTGTTTGATGATCTTAATGTCCCCGGGGAAATCTATGAAAAGGTTTCCCCGGTCGCATCAATATAATGGAGCTATTTAAAGACCCGAAGACTTCTCAAAAAACGGTTCGCCGTAATCGTCAGTCAGGTCAAGAAGGAACTTGTTGTTTTCCTGACACACATAATCCTGTAATTCCTGCCCCTCGATCCAGTTGATATCCCAGGCAACTCTCCAAGGCTCTGAATAGGCACCGGGGTCATCAATGACCGCTTCGTAATGAAGCACTTCCTTGAAAGGACGTGAAAAATACTCAATGGTGTGCAATTGGCCGGTCTTGGGATGGCCATTGAAATCAATCCAGGTTTTCTCGTTGTAGCCAACAGTGTCCACTACCAGAGTATCCCCTTCCCAGTGGCCGACTGAATGGCCAAAGTAAGTTGGATTCAATTCATCCAGCGGCGGATGGTCGCGTCCATCCATATGTATTTCACGCCAGACATGACCGCCACCTTCGAAAATAATGATGATGCGATCACGATCCTGAATAATCTCCGCAGGGTAAGGTGTGCCCATGGAACGTGGTCCACCCGGGGGCAGACAAAATCCTTCCGGATCGTATTTCACCAGGTTTGAACGATTGTACTCCCACATGGCCTGCGCCCATGGCAGAAACGGTGGGCGCTCTCCTGCTTCGTAATCCCTACCCACCATGCGTTGTGCAAAGTTGGTGATATAAGGCAGATTCCAAACGCCAAGACCACCCAGGTCAACTGTGCCATCAGGCATTCTTGGTGTAGGAGTCCGTGGCTGTTCTTCGCCACCGGGTTGTGCAGAAAGACCCGCGGTAGCAATCAGCAATACTGCAAAAAAGCTGCTGGTGAATATTCTTTTCATTTTTATTTCCCCTAGTAAAACACTCTCAACTATCCGAAAAATTTAACCCATTCAAACACTGTCAGTAAAGCACAACAGACCGACTTCCTTCATCCTTCCCCATTCAGGCTTGCCTGGATGTAGTTATCGATGCGGCGATCCAGAATATCCAGTGGAAGTGCGCCACCTGATAGCACCACATCATGGAATTCGCGTATATCAAATTCCTCTCCCAGAGCGTTCTGGGTCCGCTCACGCAGCTCAAGGATTTTCAGCATACCTATCTTGTAACTGGTCGCCTGCCCTGGAATGACGAGATAGCGGTTTATCTCCGCGATCACTGACTCAATAGGTACCAGCGTATGGGCTGCGAAATAATTGACAGCCTCTTCCTTGGTCCATCCCATGGCGTGCATACCCGTATCCACCACCAGGCGTACTCCGCGCCATATTTCGTTGGATAACCTGCCCAGGTTTGAATAAGGATCCTCGTAGGCGCCCATTTCCCAGGCAAGACGTTCTGTATATAGTGCCCAACCTTCAACATAGGCATTGTAAAAAGTCTGACGCCTGAAATCAGGAATAGACTCTGACTCAAGTGCAATCGCAATTTGCATATGATGGCCCGGGAGTCCTTCATGATAGGCCGTTGATTCCATTTCATAGGTGGGGTTGGCGTTCATGTCAGACATATGTACGTAATACGTACCTGGTATTTCGCCATCCGGACTGCTTGAGTTGTAATGCGCCGGAGCACCATCAAGTTCACGGAAAGCTTCCACACGTTTTACCTCAAGATCCGCCTTGGGCAGGATACCGAAATATTCCGGCAGTTTTTCCCTAATGTAGTCATAGTAGGCATTGGTCTCATCAAGGTATCTCTGTCTGCCTTCATCTGTATTGGGATAATAAAATTGAGGATCAGTGCTGACAGCATCCAGAAAATCCAGCATCTCGCCTTCAAACCCTACCGCTTCTTTGACCGCTTCCATTTCAGCCGTCAGGCGAGCTACTTCATCCAATCCGATCTGGTGAATTTCTGCAGCGGTAAGATCCGTTGTTGTAAAATAGCTAAGCAGCTGGTTGTAATAGTCAGCACCTTGCGGCAAAGCCCACACACCTTGCGGCTCAGGGTCGGTATTTTCAATATCACGTTGGAGCCAGGCAATGACGTCTTCATAGGCAGGCTGATAGGACTCAACCAGCGCACTGCGAACTCCTTCAGTCAACTGCTCTGCAGTGGCATCATCAATTTCTCCGGACTCCATCAGCGCCGCGATTTTTGCATTGCTGTCGGCCCAGATTGCGGATTCATTTTCTACTTCGTCCCCAAAGGGCTCCCCACTGACAATTTTTCTGGCCTCATCGATAACGATGTCATAGGCGAAACGAGGCGCCCGCACTCCTCTTTCAGCATTCCTCTGTGCCTTCTCCAGCTCCTGACCTAGTGCCCTGCCCACTTCTCTTAACCTGGAAATATAGGCTTTCATATCAGAGAGTGATTCGACCTTGTGGTAATTGATCATGAAGGTCGGGAAATATGAATGCACACCGCTCATCTGGTTAAACGTATAGTACTGGGAGGCATAATCCTGGATTCCTCGATTGCGCTCGTACATGTATATCCAGGTATCCCAGGACGTTTTTGATTCCAGATCAAGTTCGTCATAGGTAAATTCGCTTTCCATTTCTTCTATGGTCCCGGCATGCCACGCCAGCTGTTCTTCTGCAGCTTCAGTGCTGAACTGGTCCAGCTGGTCATAGAATTCCTTGCGATTGAGTGAAGTCAATTCCATGGGACTGAAAGCCAGTCTTTCCTCATTTTTTTCATCAAGCCAGATATTTAAACGGTCTGATTCACTCAGAATTTCTACTGGTGAAGAGGTAATTTGAGCCTCATTTTCGCCGGAATTTTCAGCCGAACACGAAAACAGCGTTGTCAGAAAAAGCAGGGTAAATAACTTGCTAGTCATGGATGTCTCCGATAGTAAGCGAACAGGAGACCGAGGATACTCCATGACCCTCCGGGATAACCAATTTTTTTGCACAAATTACAGGTAATTGGCATTCAAGTCCCATTACATGCCTGCAGGATTCCAAAAAATCAGCAATAAGAATGATGACAAATCGACTGCAATATCGATCTGTTGAAAGAATATCAGTCAATCAAAGGAAAACTATTCTTCCAGGAAAGCACTCGCTGATTCAATATCACAGTCTTCAGTACTGACAGTGATATCGGGTCGGTAGTGCCACTGGTAACTTGCAGTGATCGGCTCGGCGAGGAACATAGGGTCAGTCAGCGTAAAACTGTAAATCAAACTGCTACCACCTGAATCCAGAGCCAGGCGCTCCACCACTTTTTTTCCTATCCCTGATGCGATACTGAATACATTGCCAATCGCATTCGGTGTGAAATTCGTGGTCTCGATGACCAAAGCATCCCCTTCCCAGTGGCCAATCGAATATCCCTGATAAAACAATTCGTCCTCGCCAGGTTGCTCCCGGTCATCCATGTATACCGTTCTGGTCGCACCCATCCAGTCTGCATTGATTATGATGTGCCCATCGAATTCTTCGAGACTATTCGCTGTGGGATACATCATGAGTGTCGGCGTGGTGGCTGCCCTACATTCTGCCTGGGCAAACGACTCAGAGACATCGTAAGCATCAAATGACGCCTGACCTGCCAGTGTAAGCGCCCAGGTTTCACTGCTGGCTACATGGGTAAAAAGATTGGTTCGGTCCGGCACCCAGGTGCCCAGTACAGTATCAGTCGCAGGCCTGTCTTCATTTTCCTGCCGCCTGGCAAAGGCCACTGACACCCTGACAATTGAGCCATCCTCCTTGATTATTTCCCGGCCCAGAAATCCATTATCCCTGCCCCGGTTACTGGGACTGACATAGGCAATGACCCTTTCTCCACGCTGAAGTGAATCAGGCGCCGTTCCCATGGGGCGGATCAATGAAGGACCATCAACTTCAATTTCTACTTCCCTGCCACTATCCGTAAGAAGTTCAACTGAGCCGTGGGGATTGGTCCAGTTAAAGGCAATGACTTCACCTTCAACAGTGACAACCGTGCTGCCATCGTAAGTGAAATTGCCATGGTGAGCAGATACTGGACCCAATATCATCAACAAACTGTAAAAAATATATTTTTTCATTGTGCCTTATAGCCCAGTACTGTTGAGTAATGCCAGATGGTTTTCAGAAAATTAAGATTCATACAGCCCATGATGTCTTCAAGCTGTTCCAGAATGACATTAGCATTCGTTCAACAAAAATAAAACAAGTCTGTTTGAAGGGTATTTTGTAAAAGAAGTTGGCAGGTCTGGGGGTAGACTCGAACAGATTACCGACCTCATCCGCTTTTCATAAAGAGACAGGGATGCGCTCTAACCTTACCACCTGAGCTACAGACCCGGGAATTTGGTGGGTCTGGGGAGGGTGAAGAACACGTTTTATGCAATGCACTAGCATTGCGTGTGATGAACGGCAAAATCTGTGATTTTGGCTGGGAATGCAGAGAATACTTATAGGAACGAGAACGAAGATAAGGCAAAAATTGGTGGGTCTGGGTGGACTCGAACCACCGACCTCATCCTTATCAGGGATGCGCTCTAACCACCTGAGCTACAGACCCAATTTTTGCCCGGTCAGCATACAGGACATTCTGAGCCGACCTCATCCTACTCCTTATAACGACATTGGGATGCGCTCTAACCACCTGAGCTACAGACCCAAATTACCGAAAGGAATTTCCTTGAAAAAAGGAAACGCGCATTATACTGATCTACTTCTATCAGACAAGAGTTATCGGGGAATCAGCGTAAATCCCCGGACAGCACCGCTGTACTTCCTCAGCACCCTGTAGCCCATGAAAACAAACACCAACCCTCCGTACAACACGGCGTCAAAGTAACTGGATCGCACAATCCAGGTGACATGCAGGACAGCCAGGATGGCACAGGCATAAGCCAGTCGATGGAGGGTTTTCCAGTTTCTGCCAAGCTTTCTCTGGGCAGCATTAAATGAAGTAGCAGCCAGGGGTGTCAGTAAGACGAAGGCTGCAAAGCCAATGGTGATATACGGGCGTTCGGCGATTTCCCTGCCAATACTGCCCCACTGCCAGCCTAGCAGAAACCAGAGAAAGACAATCAAATGCAGACAAACATAAAAATAGGCATAAAGGCCGATCATGCGCCGGAAACGAAAAAGAGTTGGCATGTTAAGCAGGTAACGCAGAGGTGTTATTGCAAGAGATGCAATCAGCAGGCGGATTGCCCATTCCCCGGTTTCCAGTGACAGAAATTGTGCAGGATCCGGGCCAAGCAGATTCTCGCCCCCCGTAAATGCAAGGTAAACAGCATAGCCAAGGTATACAGCCGGCAAAGCGCAAAGGAAGAAAACTGCAGGTTTGAGTATATATCTCATGGGGATGAAGGATACGAGATAAAAGATAAAGGCTGTAAGCTTAAGATTTTAGCATCACCGCTTTTATCTTTTATCCTTTATCATTTATCCGCTAGTAATTACGCCGTAAATCCATTCCTGCATAAAGACTGGCCACTTCATCTGCATAGCCATTGAACATCTGGGTTTCAATACGCCTTGGCATGAACAGGCTGCTTGGCAAACGTCTTTCTGTGGCCTGACTCCAGCGTGGATGGCTGACCTGGGGATTCACATTGGCATAAAACCCATATTCACTGGCCTGTAAATCATTCCAGGTGTTGTTTGGCATGCCACGTGTGAATTCGATTTTGACGATGGACTTGATGTTCTTGAAGCCGTATTTCCAAGGTACAACCAGTCTCAAAGGGGCACCGTTTTGTGCTGGCAGGATATCGTCATACAGGCCTGTCGCCATTATTGTCAGCGGATGCATGGCTTCATCCATACGCAGGCCTTCCTGATAAGGCCAGTCTATGGTGGCAAATCGGGAACGCTGTGCCGGCATCTGGTCACGATCCACCAGGGTTTCGAAAGCGACGAAATTAGCATTGCCATTGGGCTCAAATCGTTTCAGCAAATCGCCAAGTGAGAATCCAACCCAGGGAATCACCATGGACCAGGCCTCGACGCAACGCATCCTGTATACGCGCTCCTCAAAAGCATGGGGACCAAGAATATCTTCCAGGTTATAGGTGCCAGGTTTTGCGCATTCCCCTGCCACTTCGACAGTCCAGGGTTCTATCTTGAATTCGCTGGCATTGCTGGAAGGATCACCTTTTCCAGTACCGAACTCGTAAAAATTATTGTACGTGGTGACATCTTCGAAGGGAGTGAGCTCTTCATCTGTATTGTAAGGGCCACTGGCAGGAGCATCTGTCCTGTTTGCCGCTTTTTCCACCAGCCATTCAGGCTTGGTCGCCAGGTTGAGATCAGCAGGCGCCCGTGCAAAAAGCGCATCGCCACTCTGGGCCATTGCTGCTGGTGATAATAATCCCCCTGCTGCCGCACCTACTGCGACGTTGGCGGAATTGCGGAGAAATTTCCTGCGGTCCTTGTAAACAGATTCGGGGGTAATTTCCGAAGATGGAATTTCTTTCCTGGTCTTGATCAGCATGGATTGTCATCCGTTATTGAGTAATTGAACAATGTTAAATAATATTTCCGTCAAAGAATAGTGACCGGGAAATTCTGAATTCTTTCCCGGATTACTGACTATTTTCCTTGGTAGTCTCCTGCTCCGCTGATTCCGGTACTTCCATGTTGGCAGCCTCTTCGCCAACGGGAAATCTTTTCAGCAATTTTTCACGTCGTGCATACATTGCCATCAAGGGCCCTGAGCTTGCATACATGATTGCCATGGCAAAAAGCACAATCGGCGGGTCCCAGGAAACGATGACAAAAATCAGAACCACCAGGATCATGACAATGAAGGGCACACGATTTTTGAAATCCAGGTCCTTGAAACTGTAATACCGGATATTCACCACCATCAGGGCTGCACCAGCGAAAGTAATCAGAGCAGCCAGCATGGCAACAAGACCAGTGACCTCTACCTGATTTTCAAACAGCGCCCAGACCATGAATACCACAAGGCCCGCCGCAGCGGGGCTCGCCAGACCAACAAAAAATCGTTTGTCAGATGTCCCTAACTGAACATTGAAACGGGCAAGCCGCAGTGCCGCACAGGCGACATAGATAAAGCAGATGGTCCAGCCGGCTTTTCCCAGGCTGGACAACGCCCAGCTGAAACAGATCAGTGCAGGAGCAACACCAAAGGCGATCAGATCGGAGAGGGAGTCATATTGAGCACCAAATGCACTCTGGGTATTGGTCATCCTGGCTACACGGCCATCCAGGCCATCAAGCACCATGGCGACAATTATGGCAATACAGGCATTCCGGAAATCACCATCCATCCCGGCAATAACCGCATAGAACCCGGCAAACATGGCGCCAGTAGTCAGCAGGTTGGGAAGAAGGTATATGCCACGACGGCGAACCTTGCGGCCACCTTCAGAGACCACTTCCTCGTGATCATCGATTAAAAGAATTGACTCGCTGGTAGCCTCTTCTTCCTCAATTATGTTGTCGTTTTCGTCGCTCATGTCGGCCTTCAAACCTGTTCATAAACGTGGGATCGGCGATTATACCGGCTAAAACACCTCAATACTGCCAAAACACCGGTTTTTTAAGGGAAATCAGGGGGTTTTATTTGTCGCAAAGCGCTTTTTTGCTTAATATTGCCGCCCTGAATTTTTGCAATCTTTCTTTTTTTCGTCGGAGTTATTAATGAACTATTTCAACACCCTTCCCTTGCGTCTGCAGTTGGAAGAACTCGGGAAGTGTCGTTTCATGGATTCTTCAGAATTCGCCAATGGTGTGGACAAACTGAAGGGCAAGAAAGTGGTTGTTCTTGGATGTGGTGCACAGGGACTGAACCAGGGCCTGAATATGCGTGATAGCGGCCTAGATATCAGCTATGCACTGCGTGAAGCCGCCATCCAGGAAAAAAGACAGTCCTGGGTCAATGCGACTGAAAATAGTTTTACCGTTGGCACGTTTGAGGAACTCATCCCTGAAGCTGACCTTGTACTGAACCTGACTCCGGACAAACAGCACACACCTGTGATTGAAAAGGTCATGCCTCTCATGAAGAAAGGATCATGCCTGGCCTACTCACATGGTTTCAATATCGTTGAGGAAGGTATGCAGATTCGTGATGACATTACTGTTGTGATGGTTGCCCCGAAATGCCCGGGTACCGAGGTACGCGAAGAATACAAACGCGGCTTTGGTGTCCCAACCCTAATCGCTGTTCACCGCGAAAACGATCCTAACGGTGACGGACTGGACATTGCCAAGGCCTATGCCGCCGCTACCGGTGGTCATCGTGCCGGCGTCCTGGAATCTTCGTTTATCGCAGAAGTGAAGTCTGATCTGATGGGGGAACAGACCATCCTCTGCGGCATGTTGCAGACCGGCTCCATCCTGGCTTATGAAAGAATGCTGGAACAGGGAGTTGACTCTGCCTATGCCTCCAAGCTGCTCCAGTATGGCTGGGAAACTGTATCAGAAGGTCTGAAACAGGGTGGTATCACCAACATGATGGACCGGCTTTCCAATCCGGCGAAAATCAAGGCGCACCAGGTGAGCGAAAAACTCAAAGACATCCTCCGTCCGCTGTTTGAAAAACATATGGACGACATAATGGAAGGCCGTTTTTCTTCCGGCATGATGGAAGACTGGGCGAATGATGATGCAGATCTGCTGAGATGGCGCGAAGAAACTGGTGAAACCGCTTTCGAGAAATCTTCCACCGATGGCGCACCTGAAATCAGCGAGCAGGAATACTATGACAATGGCATCCTGATGGTTGCTATGATCAAGGCTGGTGTTGAGCTTTGTTTTGAAACTCTGACTGCAGCTGGCGTTATCGCGGAATCTGCTTACTACGAATCCCTTCACGAAGTACCCTTGATTGCAAACCTCATTGGCCGCAAAAAACTTTATGAGATGAATGCAGTCATTTCAGATACTGCAGAGTATGGCTGCTACCTCTTCTCACATGCTGCTGTGCCAATGCTGAAAGACTTCATGCAGACTGTTGATACGGATGTGATCGGCAAGGGCATCCAGGTGAAGGACAATGGAGTTGATGACCGGGAACTTATTGAGGTCAATGCATCAGTCAGGAACCATCCGATTGAAGCCGTAGGTGCGGTTCTGCGTGGCCATATGACGGCGATGAAGAAGGTGGTTTAGCAACAAGTTTCAAATGTAGCAGGAAAGCCGGGCAATGCCCGGCTTTTTTATACCAGGGTATTTGTAACGGGTTATCGAATTAAAGAGAAAGGAAATTGATAATTCAGGTTCTTCTTAAGGTATGAAAAAAACACTCCTACTAGCATTCCTGCTCCTGACAACAACGGCAATTGCCCAACAGGATCCCGAAATAACCTGGACTCTTAAACGGGATCGGGACGGCATTCAGGTGTTCACACGCAAAGTGGATGGTTCGCCTTACGATGCTGTCAGGGCAGAAATGCTCGTTGAAAAAGTCAGGCTTTCCTCCATGGTGGCCCTGATACTTGATGCCGAAGCCTGCTCTCAATGGGCGGACCGTTGTTCGGAATCCTATGTGCATGAACACATCAGTGATACCGAACAACTGATTTACACACTCAATGATTTACCTTTTCCGGTAAAAGACCGTGACGTGATGTCCAGGGTGACATGGTCTCAGGATCCACAGACAGGGACAGTTTCCATGCACAGCCAGCCTGCGGCGGGTGTCATTGAAGAAAGAAAAGACGCCCTGCGCCTCACAGATGCCAAGGTCTCCTGGCATTTTCAGCCTGAGGGTCAAGGCGTTGTCAGAGTCATCAATGAAGCCCATGTTGACCCCGGCTCTGCATTGCCAGGCTGGGTGACCAATATGTTGCTGGTGGATACGCCTTTTGAAACAATGAAGGCGTTCCGGGAAGCGGTCCGTGATGAGAAATATGCGGGGGCGGAGTACGGGTTCGTGAGGGAACCCTGAAGCCACTAGCCACTAGCCACTAGCCACTAGCCACTAGCCACTAGCCACTAGCCACTAGCCACTAGCCACTGTGATTACAGATTTTATGGGCTAGCGCTGCAAGCATTTTTGAAAGCTCGATGGTTTCCTGAACCCAGATTTTTCCCTGTCCGGCATCGATATAGCCGATATCAATACCAATTAGCAATT
>Ga0181559_10000232_pt1 | contig 48611 bp, 44 predicted proteins | sample 011ome_21_FD_133752 | JGI IMG/M metagenome (GOLD analysis project Ga0181559, IMG submission 133752) | Coastal salt marsh microbial communities from the Groves Creek Marsh, Skidaway Island, Georgia - 011508AT metaG (megahit assembly) | ecosystem: Environmental > Aquatic > Marine > Intertidal... | reverse complement strand
GTGGGTGAAGAGGGACTTGAACCCCCGACATTCGCCTTGTAAGGGCGACGCTCTCCCAGCTGAGCTATTCACCCAGAGCGCTAAGGCTGGGCATTTTACCTTCTTATGGATGCATGTCAATAAGCCTCTGACATGCTTTTTCACTCCTGGCAAATTACTTGGTGGTATAGCAAAAAGTCCCATCCCAATCCGCTTCAAGATCTGCGTGTCTGAGATCATTAATCCTGTCCAAATACACATCGTATAACATCACGCCCGGATCTCTTTGCTTCAGATTAGTGAAGATTCTTTGGGCTTCATCCCAATCCTGTTCAACATATTGTTTATACGCCCGATGATATTCATCTACCAGACCCAACAGGGCTTCATCTGCATCATCCTGCATACAAAGTGGCTGATAGATTCGGATCGATTCTTCCTTACCCTTTACCTGAACCTTGTCAATCAGGCGGCAAAGAAAGCCTTCAAGATGATCATAGGTTTCTTCACCTATAATAAGTTTCACCCCATAGTTCTTGGTAATTCCTTCCAGACGTGATCCCAGGTTTACAGCATCTCCGAGAACCGTATAGGAACGTCGATAGGTAGAACCCATATCGCCAACGTTCATAAACCCGGAATTAATACCGATGCCTACATTTACCTCCGGGAAGCCTCTTTCCATAAATTCAACTTTGAGTTCTTCTACTTTTTCCAGCATCTTCAGCGCTGCCTGTACTGCATGCAATCGGTGATCAGGATCATCCAAAGGCGCCCCCCAGAAAGCCATCACCATATCACCCACATACTTATCAATAGTCCCGTTATAATCGAAAATAATGCCGGTAATCGGGGTGAAAAAATCATTAAGCAAGGTTTTTAATTCTCCTGCACTCAGCGATTCTGAAATATTGGTAAAGCTTCGAATATCAGAAAACAAGACACTGAGTTCTTTGCTCTCGCCTTCAAAATTATAGGCATCGGGATTATTCAGCATTGAATCGATATGTGCCGGCGGCACATATTGGTCAAACATCCCTTTGATAGCCCGGCGACTGAGGCCTTCTTTGAGAAAGCCATAAGTCAGGTTAATAACGGTAATCAAAAAGATAAGGAAGATAATTATTATCAGGGATATATCGAGGTTGTAATCTGACCATAATTTAAAATTGAGTGCCGTTACCCCAAGCATAAAAGACAAGCTGGAAAGCAGGAGCAATGCGGGACCAAGCATGGGATATACCAGGGACAGAAAAATACCCGAAACTACTATAGTGGCGATGACGGCGCCCTCTTCCCAATCAGGCTTGGAAGGAAAGGGTTCATTCTGCGCCCCTCTTAAAAGTGATATGGCATTATCAAACTGGCTGCCTGCGTCCAGGCTCCCCTCTGAATTCTGTAGAGTAAATGCTGGTGCCGCAGATAAAAGCGCATTAAGCACATTGGCATGAACTTCAACACCTGGAAATACCGGTTCCATTGGTGCAGAACGCAAGTCAAAAAGACCTGTCGCAGTCGCACCCACAAGCGCAAGGCTATTAAACAGGTCTTCCTCTTGCTCCGGGCTTAGGGTGCCATTAAGGACATCGACTGCGCTGATATACGTATAAGGACTGTTATTACCTAAATTAGAGGTGCCGGCGTAAGGTATTAATACCTGACCTATGCTGTCTGTTGGAATAAAAACCTGCCCCACCTTTATTCCAGTGAGTTTATTAAACTGCCCGGTCAGGTCACCTTCCGTCTGTATTTCAAATTTATCTTCAAAAAAATAAAGGCGCATCATTTCCAGCGCCAGCGAAGGATAAAGATTATTACCAAAACGCATAACCAGAGGCGTTCTTCTCAATACACCATCACTATCAGGAATGGTGTCAAAGAAGCCTGCTCCCCGCGCTGACTGTTGCAGGATGTCGACATTGCCTTCATAGCCGATAGCACGAAGAAAACTGATTGCCCGGGTGCGCTCCTCATCCAGTTGAATAATTGGCTCTGGTAAATCGCCATAACGCATACTATCGCCAGACTTGAAAGAAACCCCTAGCACGGTATCCAGCAATTCCATTTGTTGTGCAAAATGCAGGTCCCCATCCAGCAGATTACTCCATTCCTCCAGCTGAACATCGGGAGGAAGATTAGAGACAATGTCGGTACCGTTGGTTTTTTCCAGAAGTTCTGCCATCAGATTTCTTTCCGGCTCCGGAAAATAATAATCAAAACCAAGCACTATCACGCCATAATCGGCTAACTTTCCAACCAGATCACCAAAATCAAAACGTGACCAGGGCCAGCGCCCATATGTGGACAGACTCCGCTCATCAATATCAATAACGACTATTTTATGCTCTGTTGGCTTGGGTGTTTCCAACATAAAGGCGAAACGCTGATCGTAAATGAGATTATCGAGCCGCTGAAATACACTGATAATTGTGGAGTTGTTGCTGGTGTGGATGGTAAAAACTAAAATCGTAGCCAGTAAGCCAATAAATACAGGCAGCCTTGAGCCCTTGAGCAGCTCAAACTTTAGTCTTTTAAGGAATTTAAGTAAGAAGGAAAATACTTCCATCAAGCTGAGTTCCAGAGGTTTTCCTCATTATAAGCGAAAGCACTGTACATGACAGTGTCCAGTCGTTAAGATCACGACCCGATTTTCAGTGCCCAATACCATGGAAATATTCAAGAAATTTACCTTTGAAGCAGCACACCGCCTGCCTAATGTTCCGGCTGGTCACAAATGTGCACGCCTGCATGGACACTCATATTCTCTTGAGGTTCATGTCAGCGGACAACCCGATGCCGAGCTCGGCTGGATAATGGACTTTGCGGACATTACCAAGGCTGTTGAACCTATCATCAGCCAACTCGACCATTACTATCTAAACGAGATAGACGGTCTTGAGAATCCAACCAGCGAAAATATTGTTCGCTGGGCATGGCCTCAAATCAAGAGAGCCTTACCAGCACTCTCAAAACTGGTCATTAGTGAAACCTGTACCAGCGGTTGTGTGTATTGCGGGGAATAAATCTTGATTGCAAAGCGCATTTTTAATGCGTTTGCACCCACCAGTTCAACCTGGCCCTCTTTAACCTTTTAACTACCCGCTTTGACTGTCTGGGGCAAAGCCCAGTCAATTGGGCGCTGCCCTGTTTTCACAAGGTACTCATTAGCCTGGGAGAAATGTTTACAGCCCAGAAAACCGCGATGAGCTGATAGTGGAGACGGATGAGGAGACTGCAGCACCAGGTGTCTATCGCGATCAATGATCTGCCCTTTTTTCTGCGCATAACTTCCCCAAAGCAGAAAAACCAGATGCTCCCGTTTTTCATTTAAAAGCAATACCACTTGGTCGGTAAAGCGCTCCCACCCTCTTCCCTGATGTGAAGCCGCATTGCCTTTTTCAACGCTTAATACTGCGTTTAACAACAGAACACCCTGGTCTGCCCAGCTTTGCAGATAACCATGAGCAGGCGGCGCTATCCCCAGATCACTGTTTATTTCCTTGTAAATATTAACCAGTGAAGGGGGAACCCGAACACCGGGCATTACAGAAAAGCAAAGACCATGTGCCTGCCCTGGCCCGTGGTAGGGGTCCTGTCCAAGAATGACAACCCTGACATTATCAAAAGGAGTACTGTCTAAGGCATTAAATATGAGTTCACCGGGCGGATAAATTTGCTTACCCTGCGCTCTTTCCTGTTTCAGAAATTCACGCAGTGCAATCATATAGTCCTGATTGAATTCAGCTTGCAGGTGCTCCAGCCAGGAAGAATCGAGCTTGACATTCCTGTCGCTGGGCGCAGAATTCACCTTAGTCCCCCGAATATGCTGTTACTTAGTAAACAGATTAATGAAAAGCTCAATTTAAAGCTCAAGCTATTGCTCAACCATTCACCGGACGCATATGAGGAAATAACAAGACATCACGAATTGAGGCAGAATCTGTAAACAGCATCACCAATCGGTCTATACCTATACCTTCGCCGGCAGTCGGAGGCATCCCATACTCAAGAGCAGTAATATAATCCTGGTCAAAATGCATGGCCTCATCATCTCCAGCATCTTTCTCTGCTACCTGGGCTCTGAAACGCTCTGCCTGATCTTCTGAATCGTTAAGCTCCGAGAATCCATTGGCGATCTCACGACCACCGATGAACAGTTCAAAACGATCACTGATTGCAGGGTTATTGTCATTACTTCTTGCCAGCGGAGAAACCTCGGTCGGGTATTCAGTGATATAGGTTGGTTGCTGTAACGATTCTTCAACCTTCTCCTCGAAAATCTCCAGCTGTATTTTGCCGGCACCCCAATTATCTTTCACGGCAATCCCCATGGATTTTGCCAATGCAGACACCTCTTCATAGTTTTCAAGTTGCGCTAAAGTAACACCATCAACTTTCTCTAAAATGGCATCAAGCAAGGTCATCCGCTTAAAAGGTTTATCAAAATCCAGCTCAACTTCCTGATAAGTGACTTTGCCTGAGCCAATGACCTCATGAGCAATCTTGCGCAACATTTCTTCTGTCAGGCTCATCAAGTCATGATAATCCGCATAAGCCTGATAAAACTCCAGCATGGTAAATTCGGGATTATGGCGCGTGGACAGGCCTTCGTTACGAAAGTTTCGATTGAGCTCAAACACCCGCTCAAAGCCTCCCACAACAAGCCTCTTTAGATACAGCTCTGGCGCTATACGCAGATACATATCCTGATCCAGGGAGTTATGATGAGTGATAAATGGCCTTGCCACGGCACCACCTGGAATCACTTGCATCATAGGTGTTTCCACTTCCATATAGCGCTGCTCATTCATAAAATTTCGAATGGCACTGACAATTCTGGAGCGAATAATAAAAGTTTCGCGGGCATCTTCATTGGCAATCAGATCCACGTAGCGCTGGCGATAACGCACTTCAGTATCTGTCAGGCCCTTATGTTTATCAGGTAGCGGACGCAGCGACTTTGTCAGCAGGGAAATCTCCTGCACTCGAATACTGAGCTCACCTTTATCAGTTCGAAAAATATGTCCCTGGGTACCTATAATGTCTCCAAGGTCCCAGCTCTTGATTTCCGCTCTTTGATCTTCAGGAAACTCTTTTATATTGAGATATAACTGGATCTGCCCTGTCATATCCTGAATCACAATAAATGGCCCACGCATCCTGATGATACGCCCGGCCACACAGGCTTCCATTGCCAGCTCTGCCAGCGCCTCTTTGTCTTTGTCTGCGTAGGATGAATGAATATCAGCGGCATAATCACTGCGTCGAAAACTATTAGGAAAGGCATTCCGTTGTGCTTTGATAGCGTTCAACTTGTCACGTCGTTGCGCTATCAGTCTGTTTTCATCACTGCCGTCTGTTGATCCAGTAGGTTGTTGCGAATCGCTCATGTATTTTTCCGCTAGTAAATTGTTGAATTAATTAGTGCTGCTCTAAAGCCCCATTTTCAGGCTGGCTTCCATAAACTTGTCGAGATCGCCATCAAGCACCGCGCCGGTATTGCTGGACTCTATATTCGTCCGCAAATCCTTGATTCGTGATGCATCCAGCACATAGGAGCGAATCTGGCTGCCCCAGCCAATATCCGCCTTTTCATCTTCTATTTCCTGCTGGCTTTCTTTTTGCTTGAGCTCTTCCAACTCATATAACTTGGCTTTCAACTGCTTGATCGCCATATCCTTGTTCTTATGTTGTGAACGCTGATTCTGGCATTGTACAACGATGCCACTGGGTTCATGGGTAAGTCTGATGGCTGAATCTGTCTTGTTGACATGCTGGCCTCCGGCACCGCTGGCACGATAGGTGTCTACCCTGACCTGGCTCATATCCAGTTCAATTTCAATGTCATCATCCACTTCCGGTGAAACGAAAACCGAAGCAAAGGAGGTATGGCGTCTGTTGCCAGAATCAAAGGGTGACTTTCGAACGAGTCGATGGACTCCGGTTTCTGTTCTTAACCAGCCAAAGGCAAAGTCTCCCTCAAAATGAAGTGTTGCGCTTTTGATGCCGGCCACTTCCCCGGCAGAGACCTCGACCAGTTCCGTTTTGAATTCTTTCTGTTCACCCCAGCGCAGGTACATCCTTAACAGCATCTCTGCCCAGTCCTGAGCTTCGGTGCCGCCGGATCCGGCTTGTATATCAAGATAGGCATTATTGGCATCCATAGCACCGGAAAACATGCGCAGGAACTCAAGTTTCTCCAGCGAGACTATCGAATCATCAAGATCTGCCAGTGCCTCATGTAACAGGCTTTCATCGTCTTCTTCCCGGGCCAGTTCAACCAGCTCCTGGATGTCGCCAAAAGACTGTTCCAGATTACCAATTGTCAGGACTATCTTTTCAAGATCGGCTCTCTCTTTTCCCAAAGCCTGGGCATATTCAGGTTTATCCCAGACCGCGGATTCACCCAGTTCCAACTCTACTTCAGCCAGTCTCTCTTGCTTGACATCAAAGTCAAAGGTACCCCCTGAGCACTTTAACGCGCTCCTGGCAGTCTTTTAGGGTCTCAAGGGGAATATTTACTTCTAACATAGGTATCTGGCCTGAAAAAAGGCGCTATTTTAACTTAATACACCAGTCATTGCCTATGAGCAGGATGTATCAATCGCTTTGAGACCGTATACTTCCCTGCTTTGATAGTAATGCACAGGACATAACCATCAGCACCAGTAAGGACACAACAACACTGGCTAACGCTTCAATTACCTGGGAGGAAAATGGCCTGCCGCGCTCCGACACCTATGGAGACATCTATTTTTCTGCCTCAAACCCGCTAGAAGAAAGTCGTCATGTCTTTATTCAGGGCAACGACCTGGAAACCCGCATGGCCGCTGTTGGTCATCCCCCCCTTGTCATAGGCGAATGTGGTTTTGGTTTTGGGGTTAATTTCCTGGTGACCTGTGAACGTTTTTGCCAACTGGCTCCGCCCAATAGCAGAATGCACTTTCTGAGTTGTGAAGCGCATCCGGTGTTAAGAAAAGACCTCGTCAGGTTTTATAAAACACTGCCTGACAACCTTCAGCCCTATGCAGAACACCTGTTGGACAACTATCCCGAACAAGGCAAGGGTTTGCACAGAGTAGTGTTTCAAGAGCGACAGCGACAATTCACTCTTGACCTGCTTTATGACGATGCGCCTGCTGCTTTCCAGCAACTTTCCATGCCCGCTCCGGTTATTGATGCCTGGTACCTGGATGGTTACAGCCCTTCTAAAAATGAGGCCATGTGGGATAGTAATCTTTGCAACATCATTGCCAAACTCAGTAAATCGGGGACCACACTGGCTACTTATTCTGTCGCCGGAATGGTCAGGGAAAACCTCAGGCAAGCTGGCTTTGAAGTGAGCAAGCGAGTGGGTTTCGGTAAGAAACGACAGATGCTATCCGGTGTAATGCCTGATTTACCCAAAATACCTGGTCAACGTAAACTATCCTGGTCAAACCCCTGGACTGAAAAAGAGTCCGCAGTCAGTAAAGTAGGAATTATTGGGGCCGGTCTGGCGGGATCAGCAACCGCACATGCGCTTGCTCTTCGAGGCTATTCTGTCAGCTTGCTGGAAAAAAATGCCAGTATTGCCAGTGGTGCTTCGGGTAACCCGCGCGGTCTTGTCCATTTCAACCCGGGGCGTCAATTGACACCTGCAAACCTGTTTCGACTATCCGCCTTCAGCTATGCCGTGCGACATTATCGTAATCTGGCCAAACGTCACAGTTTTAGCTGGCAGTCATGTGGACTGTTGCAACTGGCAAGGGACGAAACGGAACTTGAGGAATTTAACAAACTGGTAGAGAAAAAACTCTATGATCCAGATTTCATAACATATATTGATGCCGGGCAAGCCACAAAAATATCTGGCCTGACCATCAAGGATGGCGGCCTTTTCTTTCCACAGGCGGCCTGTCTTGACCCAGTTGCCTTATGCCAGGCCTGGACAAGCCAGGACAATATAAAGCTTTGTACTAATCGGGATGTCACAGAAATTAAATTCCATAAAGGACAATGGCATGTCACCATGGCCAGCCCTCATGGTTCTGAGGAACAGGAGTTTGATGCCCTGGTTATTTGTGATAACGGGGCGTCACCAGGGTTGGCACAACAAAATGACTACCCGGTAGTTTTCAACTACGGACAAACTGATTCCTTTAAGCTCGATGGCTCACTTCTGGAATCCGGCTTTGTGAAATGTGCTTTAAGGAAAAAGGGTTACGTTATTCCATGGGGTGACGAGGACGCCCAGCGGATAACCATTGGTGGCAGCTTCACTACAGAAGAAAGCTTGTCAAATGAGAGCTCTTTGATGCAACAACATAATTTTCAAATGCTCCGGCAAATAACGCCAATCCTGTATCAGGGCATAGAGTCTGAGCTAAAAAAAGACAAGGGTAACATCAGTAGTCGAAGCGGAATGCGATGCTCAACCCCCGATTACCTTCCCCTCGCAGGTCCTGTGGAAGAAAATAAGTTAACTCGGTGTATTTATTCTGACTACCAGCGAAATGCTCGAAAGGAAATCCGGAAAAATCCTCATTATTGTCCCGGTCTTTTTATAAACATTGCTCATGGCTCCAGCGGGCTAGTGACTACGCCATTGCTTGGGGAATACATTGCTTCGCTTATCAGCAGAGAATCTCTGCCAATAAATCAGCATGAAATGGGGGCGGTATTACCGATGAGATATTTAATCAGGGATTTGAAAAGACAAAAACGTTGAGAAAAACTATAGTCTCAGTGCAGGTTATTTCAGCGATTATAAAATGCAGTAAGAGCTGAGGCGAGATAGCCGGTATCCTTAGCGCCCGCCATTTCCCTGATCGAATGCATGGCAAATGTCGGCACACCGATATCCAGTGTTTTTACACCAAGTTCACCAGCGACTATAGGACCAATAGTTGACCCACACCCCATGTCGTTTCTGACCACAAAAGCCTGAACCGGGACATTGTTGTGTTCACAGAGTTGTCTGAAAAAAGCCGACGTTTCGCTCGAGGTGGCATAACGTTGATTGCCGTTTATCTTGATGACAGGACCCATATTCAAAAGCGGTCCATGTTTATCATCATGTTTGCCTGGATAGTTTGGGTGAATGCCGTGAGCATTATCGACGGAGAACATTATGGATTTGTCGAGAATGTGACGTTTGCTTTCAGCCGAGGCTGATACCAGAGCTTCAGCAATGCGCTCAAGAACAGATTCCAGAAATGGGCCTTTTGCACCATTTGCAGAAACACTCCCCACTTCTTCATGATCAGTACAAACCAGCAGGCTCGCATGGTTATCGTTGCCAAGTAGCAAACTTTGCAGTCCGACATAACAACTAAGCAGATTATCCAGTCTTGCCCCGGTGATGAATTCTTCATGCATTCCTATCAGGGCAGGTGGCTGAACATCATAAAGGCGCAAATCATAGGCGAGAACTTTTTCGGCTGTTTTAAGCTTCATTGTTGCACGCAGGTGTTCAAGCAATATGGCTTTCAGGTCAATGGCGCCATCTTTCCCTAACTGGGTGACGACAGGAATAATATCTGTTTGAGGATTAATATTTCGACTGTCATTGGCCTCTCGATCAAGATGGATCGCAAGGCTGGGAATTACCGCTATCGCTTTTTCAAAGTTGATCAGGCAATAAGATAATTTGCCGCTTTTCTCTCTGTAATCGATTCTACCGGCAATGGACAGATCACGATCAAACCAGGGGTTGAGTAGAACTCCGCCATAAACTTCAACGCCAAGCTGAGCGTATTGATAACGATTAATTTCGGGCTGAGGCTTTATCTTCAAGCAAGGGCTGTCGGTATGGGCCCCTACCATTCTGACACCACTGCTGGCCAAATCGTCATTGCCCGTCTTGAAAGCAATAATTGAAGAGCCACCACGAGTAACAAAATAACCCTGCCTTTTTTTCAGCTCCCAGGGCTCACTTTCATCCAGGCAAACAAAGCCAGCCGCGTCGAGTTCGGAAGTCAGGGATCTTACTGCATGGTAAGGCGTGGGTGAGGCCTGAATAAAATCAATCAGGCCACTGTTTAAATCTGCAATATCTGCAACATCTGATTTATTTGCCACGAGGGTTATTATTGAACCTCAAGTAATTCAACATCAAACACCAGAGTAGTGTTGGGGCCAATCAGCTGACCAGCACCATTTGCGCCATAAGCCAGTTCCGGCGGAATGAAAAAGCGGAACTTATCACCCACTTTCATCAACTGTACACCTTCAGTCCAGCCGGCAATAACGCCGTTTAATGGAAATGAAGCGGGGTCGCCTCTTTCTATCGAGCTGTCAAATACGGTGCCATCAATCAAAGTACCATGATAATGAACTGTTACGGTATCACTCGCGTCAGGCATTGCTGCACCAGCCGCACCTTGTGACAGAACCTCATACTGAAGGCCTGATGCCGTCGTTGTTACTTCAGCACGCTGTCCATTATTGACAAGAAAATCACGGCCCGCCTGAACTGCGGCTTCCAGCTGGGCATTCATACGCTCCTGCTGAGCAGTGGAAAATGCCTGAATAGCCGCCATAATTTCTTCTTCACTCATCTTCAGTTCGCCGTTAAGTGCATCTCTAACGCCTGCAACCAGCGCATCGGCATCGAGATCATCCATTGGCATCTGGCTAACCAGATTCATGCCAATATTAACGCCGATGCTATACCCGGCTTTTCCTTCATCTGACTCCAGATCCTGGGCCATGACAAAACTTGTAAGAAAGATTGCGGTCAACGCACTGCAGCGGACTGCAAAAGGTAAAAAGTTCATATTTCCTGTCCTTTACTCATTAAATTTTTAAGCTGACAATAAGAATATCAGCAACGCGCAATACTACCTACACTACAACTGAAATACCACCTCAGGCCTCACAGGGGGGCCAGTTACAACCAGAAATAATACTGAAACCTTTTGCAAGAGCATGGCATTATTCAAGTAACAAAGCGCATAATACGCGGCTCAGGAAAAAGGTCTGTCAGCTATCCAAAACAGTTATAGCATCAGGGAGTCTTATGAAATACATAACGGCTGCAGTCATAGTACTGACTATCACCATTTCAGCATGCAGCCGTTATCAGGTTGTGCTCAACAATAATGTTGTTTATTCACCTACCGGCGCGCCCCCTGCTCCGGGCTTGCTCATTGATGCGAATTTTCAGGGTTGCCTTAATCAGTATCTTTCCAATGCGGCCAGCAAGGATCCTGCCACCGTGAAACTGCTTGCCTGCCCTGCAGCTGGAATTCAAAGCCTGGACGGCATCAATGCACTAGCAAACCTGGAACAACTTGAACTTAGCGACAATCAAATTAGTGACCTGTCACCTTTATTATCACTGAGAAACTTGAGAGTCCTGAGTCTCAGGAATAACAGGGTTACCAACATCAACGCTCTTATGTCATTGCCGATACTGCGTTTTGTAGCACTGCAGGGGAATAATGGTATTAATTGCACACAGCTGAATGATCTTGAAAAGAAAGTTGGGAATTCCTTAAACCGACCAGATAGCTGTCGACAATAGAAAGTCACAGTTGAGATCAAAAAATATTTCAGCCAGGAATGCCACTGTGAAACCTGAATTCCTTGTCCGGCGTCACAATTAATTCAGCTTCTTTCTCTGCAAAAAAAGTAATTCTTTCCGAAATGTCAGCGTCTTGATAGAGACGCGCAAGTGTCAGGTAATCTTCATAATGACGGCATTCGGAACGTAGTAATGAGCCATAAAAGCGCTGTAACTTTTCATCCAGTTTAGGCGCGATCATTGCAAACCTCTCACAGGACCGTGCTTCTACAAAAGCACCTACAATTAGTGTATCTACCAGTTTGGCAGGCTCATGAGTTTGCATATGTTCCCGCAATGAAGAAGCATAACGTGAAGATGAAATGTGCGTGTAAGCGATACCTTTCTCCTGCATCAAGGTGACTACCTGTTCAAAATGCAGCAGTTCTTCTCTGGCCAATTGGGACATCTTTTTTAACAACTCTGTTTTATCAACATACCGATACATCAGATTCATAGCGGTAGCAGCAGCTTTTTTTTCGCAATTGGCATGATCGATTAACATCAACTCCTCATTCTCCAATGCCCATTCGACCCATGCCGAAGGCGTTGAACAATATAGAAAAGCGTTAATGGCGGAAAGGTCTGTCATGGTAGATTTTGCACTAGGTAAGAAGCTATGCGTCATTATCGTCAGAGCTGACTTGCTTATTTATTTGAGGAACATCCTGCTTTAAAGACTCTTCTGTATCCGCCCCGGATAGTGATTTACTTGTCCGGGCACCCAGTGTTTTGAGTTTCTCCACTCTGGTTACAAGGTTACCTCTTCCTGAAACCAGTTTCTTATGTGCCTGCTCATAAGAAACTTGTGTTTGATCCAGTCGTTTACCTATATCTTCAAGGTCTTCGGTAAAGGAAACAAATTTGTCGTACATTGCTCCTGCGCCCTTGGCAATTTCCAGGGCATTTTTGTTTTGGTGTTCATAGCGCCATATATTCTGGATAGTTCGCAGGGTCGCCATCAATGTTGTAGGTCCGACCAGTGCAATATTCTTATCGAAGGCCTCGGTAAACAGGCTCTGGTCATTTTGCACAGCCAGAGCAAAAGCTGACTCCACTGGCAGGAACATGATGACAAAGTCCAGGGAGCGGACAGCTTGCAGATTCTGGTAATCCTTTTTTGAAAGATCCCTGATATGATTTCTTATTGACTGAATATGTTCTTTCAGTGCTGTATTTTTCTTGCTCTCGTCCTGTTCAGAATAATAACGCTCATAGGCTACCAGGCTTACCTTGGAATCAACGATAACATCCTTATTCTCGGGCAAATGAATAATCACATCAGGCTGTCGATTACCCCCCTCACAGGTACGTAAACTCTTCTGAATTACATATTCACTACCTTTTCGAAGCCCCGAATTCTCCAGCAGGCGCTCCAGCACAAACTCACCCCAGTTACCCTGGGTTTTGCTATCACCCTTGAGTGCATTGGTAAGATTTACCGCATCTTCACTGATACGCAGATTAAGGTCCTGCAGGTTTCGGATTTCTTTAGCCAGTGAGAATCTTTCTTTTGACTCACGGTCATAGGTATCGTCTACCTTTTTTTCGAATTGCTGGATTTTTTCCTGAAGCGGTTTCAGAATATTTTCTATGTTTTGTCTGTTACTGTCAGTGAAAGCCCTGCCTTTTTGTTCAAGGATTTCATTTGCCAGATTCTTGAACTCAAGACTCATTTTCTCCCTGGCATTTTCCAGTAACTGAATTTTCTCCTGATTCTGACTCCGCTCTTCAGCAAGCTGAGTCTCAAGGCGTGAAACAGATTCACGCAACAGTGAATTTTTTTCAGTGACTTGCTGGAAATCTGAATGAATTGCCTGACCGTCAGTCAGCAGCTTCTCTATTTCGAGCTGCCTGGATTGGAGACGCTCTTTTAGCACCTCTACAGAATCGCCGACGGAATTTTTACTTTTATTAGATAATAGATATACGGAGTAAATTGCCAGCAAAATTAGCACTGATAACAATACAATTATTATCAATGTTACTGTTGTCATATACATCTCCGCCTACTTGCGAATAGTGAAATTAAAAAATGGATTGAGCGTGATAAACAAGTGGAAACAGGTTCCAACAAACATTAATTAAAATTAATGCCCAGTCTTTCCCCTACCTCTTTATAGGTTTCAATAACATCACCAAGCTCTTTTCTGAACCTGTCCTTGTCCATTTTTTTGCGAGTCTCTTTGTCCCATATACGACAACCATCAGGACTGAACTCATCACCGAGAAGTATTTCACCTTGATAGATACCAAATTCAAGTTTGTAATCAACGAGTAGCATATCGGCTTTCAGAAAAAGTTCTTTTAATACGCTATTTACCTGAAAAGTGATTTCTTTCATTTTCTCAATGTGTGCCGGATCTGCCCAGCCAAATGAAGCAATATGATAGTCATTGATCATAGGATCATGTAGCTCATCATTTTTCAGGAAAAACTCGAAAGTAGGCGGATTGACTTCTATGCCTTCCTTGATGCCAAAACGCTTACAAATACTTCCAGCAGCCAGATTTCTGACAACGCATTCAACTGGTATCATTTCCAGCTTCTTGACCACCGATTCTGTATCAGAAATACGCTCAACAAAATGGCTTTTTATTCCCGCCTCATTCAGTTTTTCCATAATAAAGGCATTAAAAATATTGTTAACCTTACCCTTATCTTCAAGCTGCTCTACTCTTAATCCATCAAAAGCGGAGGTATCATCACGAAACTGCAAAACATAAAGATCAGGATCATCTGTTTTATACACAGATTTCGCTTTGCCCGAATAAAGTTCTTCACGTTTTTCCATCAGTTTCTCCAATACACTCTATTACTTTGTTTTTCTAAATAAGCTAACAATCGGTTTTACCGAAAACCTGAAAGGGCAATTTCTTTATGCAATATTATTGCGGAGTAGTCTTAATAGGGAGCTTTCAGCCTCAATGAGGCTTTCTGATTGCTGCTGCGTTGCATTGATAGATTCAATAATGACTTCTACTTCACCATCAAGATCCAGCACCTGAATTTGCAAGGGGAAAATGTCTTGACGATCCTCTTTACTGAAAACGCCATTTAACGTAAAGATTTTGCTAAACAGGCCCGGCTCTTCTTCATCCGTTTCAGATGGAACGACATAATTGACCTCGAAAACACCCTGATCAATGCTATCAGCAATTATTTCGATTTCAGCTCTTCGCAGCGCCCTGTCGATCGCTGCCCAGCTCCTGTCAAAGCCGGCTTCGAGATGCAGAATATCTTTTCCACCCGGCGTACTCAGAATGTTTGCCTTGCCGCGACCATCAATATTTTCAGCAAGAAAAGAAACTGTAGATGCCTGATAAAGATCGGCCACATCGACCAGGTAATTGGATAAATCGGTAAGGAAGTCATATTCCACATCCGGGTCGGTGGAAGACTCTGGCCAATTCACCTGGTCAAGCACCGGTATTGACTGTCCGACGGCAAGGTGCAGCAGGCGAATCTCGGCACTGTCATTCTGAAAGCCCGGCTCCACCGTCACGCGTATTTTTTCTTTGCTAAGGCTATTACCTTCAAGCACAAACCAGCCTGTGTCGAGAACACCTCTGGTTGGATTCTCAAATGCTACGCCAATACTCTTGCTGGTCCAGTAATCCCTGATTCTTGGCCATACCTCACTGGGGCTGACATCAACTACTACCCAGCTATCACCGCTCATACGCTGAATAACTACGCCTCTTTCAGAACGCCCACTGAACGCTCTCGGTCTGGGGGCATCAAGAAATGCCTGCCTGTTACTTTCAGACACTTGAGGAATTACCATCAGATCATCAATGATATAACTATCATATTCAGCTGGTATGGCAGTGCGCGGCAATACTTCGGCTTCGAGGTAATCGGCTTTTCTGTCGCGCAACAGACCTTCCTCCCCGGCAATATAGTCAAGACCGGGAATGGGTACCGAGGAAAGCATTGAACAACCGCAAACCGCAAATAGCGACACAAGGCAACTTACCCTTGCGGCAATTTTAAACCCTGCTTCGGCAACAATCCCGGCAGGTAGTTTTGTGCATGCTTTACTGACTTGCATGGTAATTAATTTCTGCTTGGTTTTGATTATGTTTATCTCTGGAATTAATTAATTTTCGGCTATCAGGTTAAAATCATGTTGAGTATAAGAGCTTTGGCTTCCATCATGGTTGTTTTCAATAAGCCCCTTTTTTTGCACCTTATAAAGCGCCTGCTTGCTGAAGGGCTTCACGCAAAATCTCATGAAACTTTTCATCAAATTCAACCAGTGGCAACCTGATTGCCGGCCCTATCATGCCCATCTCTTTCAAAGCCCATTTCACTGGAATCGGGTTTGATTCCAGAAACAGTAATTCATGTAATCTGGCAATTTTATCGTTAATTAAATTAGCCGCCTCGGCCTCGCCAGACATTGCCAATCTACACATTTCATGAAGTGGACCTGGAACAACATTCGCAGTTACGGAAATGGAACCAACAGCGCCAGCCAAAATTAACTCCAGTGAGGTTGCGTCATCACCGGAATATACCGCAAAGCCTTCATCGCATAGCTGTAAAACTTCTTTGCCACGAGCTACATCGCCAGTGGCTTCTTTTACACCTACTATATTGGGTACGTCAGAAAGAATTCTTATGGTTTCCGGCAACATATCGCAGGCAGTTCGGCCTGGGACATTGTATAGAATCTTTGGAATATCAACACTTTCAGCAATTTTTCGATAATGCTCAACCAGACCACGCTGAGTTGGCTTGTTGTAATAAGGCGTCACCAACAGGCAGGCATCAGCACCGGCTTTTTTTGCCGCTTGCGTAAGCTCAATGGCTTCAGTGGTTGAATTAGCCCCGGTACCCGCTATAACAGGAATTCTCCCGGCGATCTCTTTTACCACATGAGTAATAACGGTGCAGTGCTCATCGATATCCAGGGTGGCAGATTCACCTGTGGTTCCTACTGCCACAATAGCATCAGTGCCTTGCTCCACATGCCATTCCAGCAAACGTGACATAGCAGGCAGATCAAGACTTCCATCTGCTTGCAGCGGGGTAACAATTGCAACAATACTGCCCTTTATCATATTCACTAATAATCTCTATTTTCTAGCTGTTGATTGCCGATAACGCTTTGAAAATCATGTTTTAACTATCTTTTTAACACTCTTTTAAACTTTTCCGACCTGTCCACAAGCCTGATAGCGGGCGTTCCTGTCAGTAGACAAATAAAAATTGATTATGTTCAGACTGGACGCCCGATAAAAAGGACTGATTTTAGCTTAACCCAAGGCAACTTAACACAGGAAAACAACGGGGACTTTCCGTATCACACAGGATTATCTGGAGCATTGCTTATGGGCCAGGCCCTGATGACCGCCTTCAGAAAAGTGGCCAGCGGGATTGCGAAAAACACGCCCCAGAACCCCCACAGTCCGCCGAATACCAGTACAGCAGTGATTATAGCTATGGGGTGCAGATTAACGGTTTCGGAAAAAATCAGCGGCACCAGGATATTGCCGTCAATTAGCTGTAGAACAGTATAGGCCACTAATATCTGCGCCAGATCGCCGGTAAAGCCCCACTGAAAAAATGCGACAAGAAAAACCGGTACCGTAACTACAGTAGCACCGACATAGGGAACTATGACCGAAAGGCCGACCAATACCGCAAGAAGCAAGGGATAATTCAAACCAAAAAGAGAAAACAGTACAAAACTGGAAGTACCAACGATAAAAATTTCCAGGGCTTTGCCGCGGATATAGTTGGCTAGCTGGTCATTCATTTCATGCCATACCTGGGCCATGATAGGGCGTTTTTCAGGTAACCAGCTCTCCAGGAAATTGAGGAGCTTTTCAGAGTCTTTCAACATGAAAAAGACCATGATAGGGACCAGAATCGTGTACACGACAATAGTCACCAGCCTGGTAATACTGGCCACCGAATAAGACAGCAGAATTTGCCCAAACTGCCCTATCTCGCCCTGCATGTTATCAAGCCACTGCTCCACCTGGGTTTGCGAAAACAGTTCCGGGTAATTTTCCGGTAACAGCAAAAACAGGGAGCGCAACTGATTCACCATAGTCGGCAGTTCTTCGATGAACAAAGAAAGCCTGCTCCAGCTAAAAGGAAGGAAAAACAGGAAAATGATGAGGGTAACGCCAAGAAAGATTACGTAAACAAGATAGACGGAAATACGTCTGGGCAGGTTAATTTTCACCAGAGAATTCACCAGCCCCTGCAACATGAAGGTTAATACCATGGCCCACAAAAGCGGCGCTATCACTCCACCCATGGTGAGCATGATGACTGTGCCTGCAACAAGTAACAGGGTGAAGATTAACGCTTCTTCTTCGGAAAAGTAGCGCTCATACAATCCACTAAATACTCTAATCATGCTCTGCCTGTTATTAGCTTTCATCGCTTGTTAGCATCCGCCACCAACACTTAACGGTAATTCCAGACAGCTACCTTTAATTTTCTGGTGGCTGCTGGTGCGTTTGAATATCAACTTTTTTGAATCCAGTAATAAAATTTGCCGTCTGCCTTTTCAACTTCCAGTAGCTGATTGCCACTTTGCTGCATAAAAACCTGAAAATCCCGCTCTGAGCCAGGATCTGTAGCAATTACCTTGACCACTTGTCCCGAAAGCATCTTGTTCAGGGATTGCTTAGTTTTCAGCAGAGGTAATGGGCAAGTCAGGCCACATAAATCCAGCTCTATATCAATTGAGGTTTGCATGCCGCAATTTTAGCAAGTGCGCAGTAAAAAACCGAGTTAAGCTTTGTAATAATGTGTATTATTAAGGGTCTAAAGAGGTGTAAAGCCTGTTTCTATCATGAAAACTTCCCCAAATAACAGACCAATGCCAATACGACGCCATTTCACGCTAGCCACACTACTCGTACTCATCCTCTTGAGTATGGGCAGGCAAGCATATGCCCAGGTAAATTTACCAGTATTGGGTGACTCCGTCTCTGGCACCATTTCTACACAGCAGGAATACGAGTTTGGCAGGGAGCTGTTACGGCAGATCCGCAGGGAAACTCCGATGCTGGATGATCCACTGATGATGGAGTACATCATCAGTCTCACCTACAAGCTGGCAGTGAAGAGTGAACTTCGCGACCACCGTCTGGAATTCGTTCTCATCGATAATGAAATTCTGAACGCCTTTGCGGCCCCGGGAGGCATCGTTGGTGTTAATGCCGGCCTCTTCCTGTTTGCAGAAAACGAAGGTCAATTTGCCTCTGTTCTGGCCCATGAGCTTGCACATATTAGCCAACGCCACTACGCGCGCTCAGTGCAGGAAGCTCAGAAAAGTGCCCTGCCCAGTGTTGCCGGTCTGCTTGCCAGCCTTATTATTGCGTCAACAGTGGGCGGTGATGCCGGACAGGCAGCTCTTATGACCACTCAGGCTGTTGGTCAGGAAAACAGGTTACGTTATAGCAGGAGTAATGAACAGGAAGCTGACCGTATCGGCATTCGAACGCTCTACAATGCCGGCTTTGATCCCAATGACATGGCCGGGATGTTTGAGCAGATGATGCGTATGCAAAGTTATTCCCGCAGATTGCCGGAATTCCTGTCGACCCACCCCCTTGATGAGAATCGCATCGCAGACAGCAAAAACCGCTCCAATGTACTGCCCGCGGTCCAGCATGCCCAGAGCATAGAGTTCCTGCTTATGAAGCAAAGGGCCACGCTACATTACGCAAATGACAAGGATGCAATAGTTCAGGCTTTACAGAGAGATTTACCGCAACTCAATGGTGTCGAGGAAGATGCCGCGATCTATGGCATTGCATTGGGACAACTTTATAACGGACAGCATGTTCAGGCCTCGCAAACTCTCGATAGTCTGCTAAAGAAAGACCCTACCCGAATTACCTATGTCATGCTGGAAGCAGATATTGCGCGCGAAGCTGGCAATTTTTCAAAGGCACTGAGCATCCTTGAGAAAAACCTGCGAATTAACCCCGACAATCACCCCTTGTCCATGTCCTACGCCAATACACTTAATGCCAATGGCCGCTATAGCGACGCTGCTGCCGCTTTGGAAAAACAGTCCCTGGTGCAACCGAATGATCCGGAATTGTGGTATCAACTGGCAGAAATTCAGGGAAAAGCGGGGAATATTAGTAAAGTTCACCAGGCCAGAGGCGAGTATTTCATTACTATTGGTGATTTTACCCGAGCCCGCAACCAGTTTAACCTTGCCCTGAACATGGAAAAAGACAGATTGCTGAAAGCCAGAATACAGCAACGCCTGGATTACATTCGTAATCTTCAGAACAGATACTACCGATAGTTCCCTTGAGTTTTTAGACTTTTTCTATTCAGGCATCTTGCTGTGATTGACGAAAGTCCAGCATACGTTGCAGGGGAACCATTGCCTTTTCACATAATGAAGGGTCGACGTGAATCTCATTACTACCGTTTAACAGCGAATCATAAAGTGACTCCAGAGTATTCATGCCCATCCAGGGACACTGGGCGCAACTGCGACATGTCGCCCCTTCCCCGGCTGTTGGTGCCAAAATAAACTCCTTGTCCGGCGCCAGTTGCTGCATTTTGTAAAATATTCCGGCATCGGTTGCCACGATGAAAGTCTTTTCCGGTCTTTCGCAAGCCGCCTTGATAATCTGAGTTGTTGAACCAACCACATCAGCCTGCTCCAGTATTGCCATTGGCGACTCTGGATGCGCCAGTATTGCTGCATCAGGATATAAATGACGCATGGTATCCAGCGCACGGGTTTTGAATTCCTCATGCACGATGCAGGCGCCATCCCAGATAAGCATGTTTTCAGCGCCGGTCTTTTTCTGAATATAATTTCCCAGATGTTTGTCAGGCGCCCAGATCACCGACTTGCCTTCAGCGATCAGATGTTCCACCACATCAAGAGCAATGGCAGAGGTCACTACCCAGTCTGCCCGGGCTTTTACTTCAGCTGAGGTATTCGCATAGACCACCACTTCATGATCAGGATGCGCATCACAGAAACTGGCAAAAGTATCTGCAGGACATCCAATATCAAGAGAACAGGTCGCCTCAAGTGTTGGCATAAGGATTGTTTTTTCCGGATTGAGAATCTTCGCTGTCTCGCCCATGAACTTAACACCGGCTACCACAATCGTTTGCGCTTCTGACTGATTGCCAAAGCGAGCCATTTCAAGTGAATCGGCAACAAAACCGCCAGTTTCTTCAGCCAGTGATTGCAGCAAGGCATCGGTATAGTAATGGGCAACCAGAACTGCATTACGCTCATGCAGCAAGGCACTGATTTTCTCTTTTAATTCATCAGACTTATCGACAGGCAGGGTACATTGGCCGGGCACCTTGTCCAGGTAAGATTTTACAAAGGCTCGCTCTGCAGCGAACTCAGATTCGGTGTTCTTGTTGAGTAATGTCATAAACTTTCTGGATTCGTCATAAAGACGCCTAATATACCATATTAGATTTCCCGACTTATGCAAAAAGAGCGCCGAATGCCTGTCCTTGATAACTTTCTGCACCTGGCTTTGTACCCATTTAAACTGGACGCGACACAGTTAGCTGTTTATTCTTCGCTCACCAATTTTCTGCGACCAGAATTAAGCGTAAATGGCTTCAGTTTTACAACCAACAGATGAAAACCTTGAATTGCTGCGCGGTGTTTTACGTAATGGCGGCCTGGTGGCAATCCCGACAGAAACTGTTTATGGCCTGGCCGCGAATGCATTTAACAGCTCAGCCTGTGAAAACATCTACAAGGCCAAGGGGCGCCCCGCGACTGACCCTTTAATCTGTCATGTCGCCTCAGTTTCCATTGCACAAAGCATTGCCAGCTTTAATGACCTATCAAGGCATCTTGCTGATTTGTTCTGGCCAGGCCCGTTAACCCTTATCCTGCCGAAAGCCAAGGTTATTCCTGATATTGTTACTGCCGGACTGGACAGTGTCGGTGTGCGCTGCCCGCTACATCCGGTATTTCGTCAGTTGATAGAAACCCTCGAGTTTCCATTAGCAGCACCAAGCGCCAATCCTTTTGCTTACATAAGCCCTACCACTGCTGCCCATGTCGCAGACAACCTTGGCGATAGAATTGACTATATTCTTGATGGTGGACCCTGCTCACTTGGACTGGAGTCAACTATTGTTGATGCGAGGAATGAATCTGCTCCCGTTTTACTAAGACATGGGGCATTAGGTAAAACAGAAATTGAAAATCGCGCCGGGATCAAGCTGACCGACCTTGCTTCATCCATCACCCAGGGGCCTGCTGTGGCGCCAGGCAGCGCCCTCAAACATTACAGCCCAATGACGCCGCTGGTTATGAATGCAGATCCTCTTCGGGATCATGAAGCGAACAGCTCGGCCTGCCTGTTATGGAAAAAGCCTCCAGGCGATATTTCCAGTAACGTGTTCTGGTTAAGTGCCAAAGGCTCCCTGGAGGAGGCTGGCGCAAGACTGTATGCCGCCCTGCATGAAATTGATCAACTGGGGTATAAACAAATAATCGCCCAAACATTTCCCGAAGAGGATCTCGGTAGTGCGCTTAATGACCGGCTAAGGCGCGCAGCCGCAAAATAAAGCCTGTGAGATGACTGGGGAAAGCTGCTGATTACCTCAAAAAAAATGCAAAAAAAAATGCAAAAAAAAGGGCCTGGAATTTATTCCAGACCCTTTTGTGGTGGTGGGGCGTGTGCGACTCGAACGCACGACCAATTGGTTAAAAGCCAACTGCTCTACCGACTGAGCTAACGCCCCAAAACTTTACTCTCAATTCTTGTCTAAAACATGCCCTGAAATCATGCTTTAAAACAGCGAAGACTGTACTGCGATTCAAGCTATTGGCTTGTATACGCCAGCACTTGCTGAACAGATCCATCGCCCTAAAACAAAGGCGCACATACTACTCAAAAAGTAGAAAAAAACAAGCCCTAATCGAGCCTTATATACAACACGGCGAAGCTGGGTTTATTCGCAATAAAGGGTAGGATCAGCAATGCCCGCTTCGGCAAAGCCTTTTCTGCGTAAACGACAACTGTCACACTTGCCACAGGCCCTGCCAGCAGTGTCTGCCTGGTAGCACGAGGTTGTTTTACTGTAATCCACTCCCAGCTTGATACCTTTACTGATTATCTCGGCTTTTGTCAGATGAATTAAAGGCGTCTTGATCACAATAGACTCGCCTTCTACCCCCATCTTGGTAGCCAGATTGGCCATTTTCTGGAAAGCGTTGATAAAGTCAGGACGACAATCCGGGTAACCTGAGTAATCCAGCGCATTAACCCCGATAAAAATAGCTCTGGCTGATAGTACCTCTGCCCATCCCAGCGCATAGGCAAGAAATACAGTATTGCGAGCCGGAACATAAGTAACGGGAATGCCCTCACTTTCTTCTTCCGGGACAGCTATTGCGGAGTCGGTCAGCGCCGATCCACCAATGCCCCTCATATCCACAGGTATAATTTTGTAATCGTTAATTTCGGCTAATTTGGCAAGTTTTTCTGCCGCTTCCAGCTCTACACGATGCCTTTGCCCATAATCAAAGCTGAGTCCATAACATTCATAACCCTCTTCCTGGGCGATGGCCAGACAGGTAGCTGAATCCAATCCACCGGAAAGTAAAACTACCGCTCTGTTATTAGTCTTCTCGATCATCCTTAATGTCCAGGTTTGTTGTCCCAGAGATATTTATGCAGTTGCACCTGAAGCCTGACATCAAGCTGATCAGCGAGTACCCATTCAGCCAACTCACGGGCTTCAAGCTCCTCGTTACTTGGCGAAAACAGAACGTCATCAACTGTGTCTGTCAGCTTGAACTGCTCTACTTTTGCGCAGGCCCATTCGTAATCTTCACGGTCACAGATGACAAATTTAACCTGATCCAGTCTATTCAGATACGCAATATTAGCTTCAAGGTTTCTCTTCATTTCTCCGGAGCCGGGAGTTTTCAGATCAAGCACTTTGATCACGCGCTCATCAACTCTGGACACGTCCATTGCCCCACTGGTTTCCAATGAAACCTCATAGCCAAGATCACAAAGCTGACTCAACAACGCAATGCAGTTTTCCTGGGCAAGTGGCTCACCACCGGTCACGGTAATAAATTTTGTTCGGTACTGTTTTAGTTCCTGAAGAATCTGATCGAGCGAATAAATAATGCCGCCACTGAAAGCATAGGCAGTATCACAATACTGACAGCGCAGTGGGCAACCGGTAAGGCGAATAAAAATCGTTGGCCGCCCCACCGTTCTGGCTTCGCCCTGGAGTGAATAAAAAATTTCGCTAATACGCAGTGTCGCGCTCATGATTATATTGAAGTATTCAGAGAGGAAGAATGATCAGTTACTGATTTCACTCAGGTATTCATTGGCAATTTCAATCTCGGAAACACTCTCCGGATAGTCTTCTGCAATGCGTCGCCATTGTGATGCGGCCTGGGCATTTTCACCCATTTTACGATACACCGTGCCAAGTCGAAGCAAGGCAGTAGGCGCCTTCGCATCAGCCGGAAACTCGTTGATCAGCCGTTGTAAAACAAGAATTGACTGGGCATGCAGGCCTGCCAGTTCCATAGCAGCCCCTTGCCAGTAAAGCGTGTTTGTCAGATAACGCCCTCTTGGATAGCGTTCTATATACTGCTGGAACAGGCTTATTGATTCAGTAAACGCCTCATCTTCCAGCAGGAGATTAAGGGCTTCACGATAAAGTTCCTGTTCTGTTTGAGGTGAGGCAATAGCAACACCAGCGCCGACAGCAACTGGATTGGTAACGGGCTGATTATTTGCTGGCAGGTTAACAGCGCCATTGGCATTAGCGCTACGCTCAGTTACTGGATTGACCGAAGGAGCCGGACGTATGCCTGCTATTGGCTGCCCACCGTGGTAAGACTGGACCTGGCTATTTATTTCACTCAGACGGGAATCGGTATCCAGATAGCGGTCACGCTGTTCGGTCTGCATGCGCTTGATCTGATAAGACTGCTCGTCCACCAGACCTCGTAGATTTTGAATCTCCGATTGTAATGCTTCAAGCTGCAGATACATGTTTACCATTATGTCATTCTGGGAATTATTACTCGGTGCTGCAGGTATTGCCTGTGCCCGGTTTTCCTGAGTGCTACCAGCATCCACCACCCTCACCTGGGCTGCGGCGTTAATACAAAAAAACACACTGCACAGGGCAAATGCCGGTGTCAGTATCAGTTTGACGAATGTCTGCATAAAAATAATTTTTCCGAAAAAAATAAGCCGGGCGAACCCGGCTTAGTTTTCAAACAGGTTTAGTCCTAGTGAACTTCTACCCTACGGTTCAAGGCATAAGCTGCTTCTGTAGTACGGGCATCAACCGGGTTTTCTTCACCATAACTGATGGTTTCAAGCTGATTGGAGGAAACACCCTGTACCTGCAGATAACGCTCAATGGCCTGGGCACGACGCTCACCTAATGCAAGGTTGTACTCACGAGTACCACGTTCATCAGCATGTCCTTCCAGACGATAACGTGCTGAAGGATTACTTTTCAGGTAGTTGGCATGATGAACCAGCGCAGCACGTGCTTCAGCGCTCAGGTCAGAACGATCAAACTCAAAATAAAAGACGGTCATGGACAGGGCATCATCACGCTGCTGTCTTTCTCGAGCAGTTAATCCGTCACCCATATCTGCTGCATTGGAAGTAGCGGAGCTGGAGCCGCCTGTAGAGCTAGAGCTGGAGCTTTCCATACCCATATCAGAAGATTCTGACATGTCTTCGGTATCGCTTGATGCGCATGAAGCCAGTGCTATAGTCATCAGCAGTGCCATACCTAATTTGAATGCTTTAAAAGTTTGCATACCTACTCCTCTCGTTCACTATGCGTTAACTAGTTAAATGTTGCTAACTCTTTATATATCAAAATCTGCACTTAGCTATTGCCAGCCAGTTCTAATAATCAGTTAGTTAACTGTTTTTTAAAATTTTTTGCCTTTTTTCACGCAGTTTTGGGCGATTTACGCGTACGGGGCTAAAACTCTTTAATTCTCTAAAATTTTAGCCTGTAAAACAATACCTTATTGTGGATATTGCTCAACATTTTGCAAATTTAGTCAAAAAATGGAGACCATGAAGGTTCCCTGACATCACCTTGCGCGGATGGTAGCTGGAACTTGACGCGTCCGTCAATGGAAACAGCGTTTAATATCCCGAGATTACCGGCTTTCGAGGCATAGATCACCATACTGGCATTAGGGGCGATACTGGGTGATTCATCCAGCGCTGTTGAGGTCAGTTCACGGATTGTTCCACGCTCAATATTCTGGATGGCGAGATGGTATTCATCACCTGTGTTTTCACGGTGAATCATCAGTAAATTGACACCATCAGGTAACATTAAGCCTTTTGAATTATAGGTTCCCTGGAAAGTAAGCCGCTCTACCCATCCACTATCCAGTGATACCTGGTAGATTTGTGGTCTGCTATTACCGCCCCGCTCCGAAGTAAAAATCAGTGACTCGCCGTCAGGAGTCCAGCTGGGCTCGGTATCAATGGCAAAATGATTGGTTACACGGCGCAAGTCTCTGGTGCGCAGATCCAGAACATAAACATCCGGATTCCCATCCTTTGATAAGACCATAGCCATTTTGGTGCCATCGGGAGAAAACACAGGTGAGCTGTTTATTCCGGGAAAGTCCGTCAACATTTCTCTTTGCGCCGTAGCCAGTTCCTGCATGTAAATTCGTGGCCGGGTAGACTCAAATGAAACATATGCAATTTTCTGGCCATCAGGTGACCAGTTCGGCGACATGATTGGCTCTTGCGAATTTAGCAGCACCTGAGAGCGGCCACCGTCTGCATCCGACATATTCAACTGATAATAAGTAAGGTCAGTATTAATACGCTGAGATGTTACATAAAGAATTTTTGTGGAAAAGGCTCCTCTGACACCGGTCACTTCTTCAAAAACTCTGTCGCTGATCGCGTGAGATACATCCCTTAATTGATTTCTGCCAGCACTAACGACTTCTGAAATTAGATTGTCTTCCCTTAGTACATCGAAAAAGTCATATTGCACCTGCAACGGACCACCTGCCCCATTATCGACAATCTTTCCAATCAACAAGTAGTCAGCACCGAGGAAACGCCAGTCCCTGAAGAACACTTCTTGCTCTTCATGGGGCGTGCTCAGCATATTGGCTTCAGCAATCGCTCTGAATTCACCACTATTTTGCAGGTTGTTTTTGACGATTCCGGCGACATCTTCCTCGAGCAAACCAAAACCGCTCCATTCAAAAGGAACAATGGCAATTTGAACTGGATCATCAACCCCCTGGGTAATGACAATTTGCAGTTGAGCATAACCTGATGTGGAGAAGAACAGGGTTGTCAGGATAATAGTAAATGCTATTAGGCCTGGCTTTTTCATCGCAATAAATCCTCTGGTCTAAAAACCAATGTAAATGTTCTAAAATTTCGCTCAAAAACCGCGTTGTCCAGATCCTGCAACTCGCTAAACCTGTCTGCACGCTCTACAGCCTGCAATACTGACCGGTCAAACACATCATTACCACTGGACTGAATAATGTTTACTGCAACGACTTCCCCTGTCGGGACCAGTTGCAGCCTTACTTCAGTCATCATGCCATTGCGGGCACTGGGCGGTATCTGCCAGTTTTGGCTGATGACGCGCTTTATTATACCTGCGTATTCGGCGACTAACAGGTTTTCACTGGCAATCTGGTTTGCCTGAGCTTCCTGCGCGGCTCTTGTCGCTGCCTCACGTTCTGCCTGCTGCTGGGCCAGGCGCTCCTGCTCTCTTCTGCGGGCATCGTCTTCAGCGGCACGCTGACGCGCGATTTCTTCTTGCCTGCTTGCTTCTTGCCTTTCTCTTTGCTGTCTTTGTTCACGCTCCAGGGTTTGTTGCCGCTCTCGCTCTTGTCTCGCCAGTCTTTCAGCCCTTTCCGCACTCTCAGCTCTTTCACGTTCCTGCCGCGCCAGTTCATCCCGTTGCGCCTGTTGCCTGCGCTGCTGGTCTGCCACTCTTTCCTGCTCCAGGCGTTCAAGGCGCCGAAGTCGTTGCGGATTTAAATCAATGGCGCTAGCCGTGATGATGACCGGATCTTCAACAGTAACGAAATCGGAGGTATCGACGCTCTTGCCCAGTATGAAAAGAAAGAGGCAGGCATGCATGGCAACTGAGGCAATTACTGCCGGTGGGTAGCCTTCAAACTTCAGTAGCAATGCCATTGGATGGAATTTTTTCATGGTAATTCCGGCTGCAAATCCGGTTCGCTTTTCCCGACTATAATTCTGCGGCAGGCGGCTGGGTAATTAACCTGAGATTTTCCGCGCCAGCAGTGGCAAGGGTAGACATTAATCTGGTTACCACCCCGTAATTTACTGATTCATCGGCTTCAACAAAAACGGGTACTGCAGGATTCTGGCTGAGAATTTTTTCCACATCTGCCTGAATACTCTCCAGTGCAACTGGCTGAGGATCCTCTTCCGCGCCCAGACTGATGAAATAGGCCCCTTCGGCATTGATAGAAACTACCAGTGTCAGCTCATCACTGTTCTCCACTGGCTCCGCATCGGCGCGGGGCAAATCCACCTTGATACCCTGGGTGATAAGCGGCGCAGTAATCATAAACACAATCAATAACACCAACATCACATCAATGAGCGGAACGACATTGATTTCTGCCATTTGTTTTCTTCGGCGCGGTCTATCCACCCTGTTTATTCCTCTATTCGCCTGGTATGTGCCTGACGATGCAAAATACTCGAAAATTCGTCGGTAAAGGTCATGTAGCTGTGAATAATAGAATCAACGTTTGCCGCGTACCGGTTATAGGCAATGGCAGCAGGAATCGCGGCAAACAATCCCATCTCGGTGGCCAGCAAGGCATCAGCAATACCGGGCGCTACCACCGCCAGGCTGGCCTGACTCTGGTTTGCCAGACTCACGAAGGTATTCATGATTCCCCACACCGTACCGAACAAGCCCAGATAAACTGATACAGAAGCAACAGTGGCCAGAATAGGCAAATGCCTTTCCAGCACTTTCTCTTCTCTGGCCAGAGCAACTCGCATGGCCCGGCCCGCGCCTTCCATAACAGCATCCGACTCAATTCCCGGCTGTTGTCGTAAACGTGTGAACTCTTTAAAGCCTGAGCGAAACAGATTTTCCATCCCTATCATGCTGGTATTATTTTTCTGCTTATTGGAACCATCACGGTATAACTGGCTTAAGTCCATTCCGGACCAGAAGCGCTTTTCAAAACTGAACACTTCCTTTTCCGCATCGGAAATAATGATCCATTTCTGCACTATGATGACCCATGACATCACGGAAATCAGAAAAAGACTGAGCATCACAAGTTGTGCCAGCCAGCTCGCGTTTAAAATCAAGTTCCATAAACTCAGCGAATCACTCATCTAGTACCTCTAATTTCGCTTTTATATTTCATTATTACTGCTACTCTTACTACGTATTACAGCCATTACTATTTACTATGGTTTGTATGGTTTGTATTGTTTGTATTGTTACTGATTTTTTCTTATTGAGAAATGCCTGTCTCGGCTTTAAAAATATATTCGTTCTCACAGGCCGTTATCTATCGTGACAATTTATTGTTTATCAGTGTCACCACTGACATTAGCTAACAAATCCTCTGGAGCCCCACTGATATCAAGCCCGAAATGGCGATAGGCAAATTGCGTGACAACTCGTCCACGTGGCGTTCGCTGAATAAACCCCTGCTGGATCAGGTAGGGTTCAAGAATATCCTCAACCGTCCCTCTTTCCTCGCTAATTGCCGCAGCAATACTATCCACGCCTACCGGCCCGCCATCAAATTTTTCAATCATCGTCATTAACAGTCGCCTATCCATGTGATCAAAACCATTTTTATCGATACTCAGCATATCAAGAGCCGTTTCAGCAATTGCTCCGGCTATTTTGCCATCGCCTTTTACCTCGGAATAATCGCGCACACGACGTAACAGCCGATTCGCAATTCGTGGTGTTCCCCGTGAGCGTCTGGCTATTTCAACTGCACCCTCATCGTCACATTCAATATCCATTATTACGGCCGAACGTTTAACGATTTTGCTGAGTTCCTGCATCGAATAAAACTCAAGTCGCTGCACTATGCCAAAGCGGTCTCTCAGGGGCGAGGTCAACAGTCCCGCCCGTGTTGTGGCTCCAACCAGGGTAAATGGGGGCAGCTCCAGTTTTAACGAACGCGCAGAAGGCCCTTCACCAATCATAATATCCAGCTGATAGTCTTCCATGGCCGGATACAGAATCTCCTCAATTGCCGGGCTTAAACGATGAATTTCATCAATAAACAGCACATCACCCTCTTCCAGGTTAGTCAGCATGGCTGCTAGATCGCCTGCTTTTTCCAGAACCGGCCCGGCGGTACTTTTAAGTGAAACCCCCATTTCATTAGCAATAATATGAGACAAGGTTGTCTTGCCAAGCCCCGGAGGACCAAACACCAGAGTATGATCAAGTGCCTCTGACCTTTTACGGGCAGCACTGATAAAAATCTCCATCTGTTCTTTGACCACTTCCTGCCCAATATAATCCGCCAGTCTGGCAGGACGTATGGCATTTTCCTGAACATCCTCGCTAACGGTGTCAGTGGCGGCAACTATTCTGTCTTCTTCTCGCATTCGTTTTAACCAGCCAGGCTGGCTCTCATTAAGACATATTCTTAAGGGCTGTTCTGATCAGATTTTCACTGTCTGCTTCCAGCTCTGACTCTTCCAGTATCTTTACTGCAGTAATAACAGCGCGGCTTGCTTCCTGCGGCTTGTAGCCAAGAGAAATAAGCGCCGTTTCGGCCTCTTCAATACTGCCATTACCTTGACGCGATGCAACACCACCGTCAAGTGCGGGCAAATGGTCATTGCCCTGCCAGTCTTTTAACTTGTCCTTGATTTCAATAATCAGCCTCTCGGCAGTTTTTTTACCAACCCCGGGTAATTTAACCAGCGTCTTCACATCATCATGTTGAACACAGCGAACAAATTCGGAAACTTCCATACCAGACAACATCGCCAACGCCAATTTTGGGCCGACGCCATTAATTTTAATAAGAAGCCGAAAAAAGCCCCTCTCCCGCTCTTCAAGAAAGCCAAACAATAGCTGGGCATCTTCCCTCACAACGAAGTGAGTATGCAGGGTAACTGCTGCGCCAGGATTGGGCAGGTTGAAAAAAGTATTCAGCGGCACTTCTACTTCATATGCCACACCTTGTATGTCAATCAAGGCCTGCTGATTGTCTTTCTCAAGTAAGATTCCGCTAATTCTGCCTATCATTAGGTGTACTAGTTTCCTTTCAGTTTCACAGTCATGGGGATGATTGGAAAATCTCTTCCTGTTCAGTCAGACGCCTGCAAGCGCCCTCGTCTGCCAGACTTTACTCCCGCCATTCGAATCAGGGTGCTTTCAGTATTGGCATGACAAATGGCAATGGCCAATGCGTCGGCAGCATCCTCTGCCGGGACACTGGCAAGTCCAAGCAATGATTTTACCATTTGCTGCACCTGGCTTTTTTCTGCCTGTCCTTTGCCTACCAAAGCCTGTTTCACTCTTCTTGGGGAATATTCCGCAACAGGCAAATCGTATCGGGTGCAGGCTACAATAGCCGCACCTCGTGCCTGACCAAGCTTTAGCGCCGAAGATGCATTTTTACCCATAAAAACATCTTCGATAGCCGCTGCATTAGGCGCGAACTCTTCAATGATATCGGATATATCAGTAAAAATAGTATGGAGTCTTTCAGGAAATGGACTGGACCCCATTTTTATGACGCCGCTGGCAAGATAGTCGAGCTTGTTGCCTTTGGCGTTGATGAGTCCGTAACCACATAGGCGTGAACCCGGGTCAATTCCTAGAATGATAGTCATTTATGGTCCTGCAACACCCGGCCGTTTTGGTTGCCCTGACAAAGTGAGGAAATGGTATCAGGATTCAGGCTTTAATTGTTCCATTACAGCATGAGAAATTTTGGCATTGACGTTAACCTTCTGCCCATTACCGGAATTTTCCAATTGCGCAACCCGACTCATGGGTTTTCCTGCCCCTTCCAGGGCAGGGTCAACTTTATTCAGGCGGACTTTCCTGGCCTTCAGCCGCTTTCGGTTGTTCACGTAAACGGATGTTCAGTTCACGTAATTGCCTGTTATTGACTTCACCTGGCGCATTGGTCAGCAGACAGGCAGCAGACTGTGTCTTTGGAAAGGCAATCACATCTCTTATAGATTGTGTACCCGTCATCATCATAACCAGCCGATCCAGGCCGAAAGCGATACCACCATGGGGCGGACAACCATACCTGAGGCCATTGAGCAGAAAGCCAAATTTCTCATCTGCTTCCTCAGGGCTGATACCCAGTATTTTAAAAACCGCCTGCTGCATATCGGTTTTATTGATACGGATAGAACCGCCACCCAACTCTGTACCATTGAGCACCATGTCATAGGCTCGTGACAGCGCTTCGCCGGGGTTTTCAATGAGCTCGTCTGGTGTGCAGGAAGGCGCCGTAAATGGATGATGCACAGAGGTGTATCTGCTTTCTTTTTCGTCATATTCAAACATCGGAAAATCAACGACCCAAACCGGAGCCCATTCACATTCAATCATCTCCAGGTCTTCACCTACCTTAACGCGCAAGGCTCCGATCGCTTCATTAACAATGGATGCTTTATCCGCGCCAAAGAAAAGGATGTCGCCAGTCTTCGCTTCTGTCCTTTGCAATACGCTGTTAACGATTTCTTCCGGCATAAATTTAAGAATGGGTGATTGCAGCCCTTCAATACCAGCATCGATATCATTAACCTTGATCCAGGCAAGCCCTCTGGCACCGTAAATCGCTACGAAATCTGTGTATGCATCAATTTGCTTTCGGGACAGCACGGCTCCCCCGTCAACTTTCAACACCACAACACGGCTATCAGGATCATTCGCCGGCGTATTAAACACCTTGAATTCAACGCTTTTCATCAAGTCTGCAATATCAACCAGTTGCATGGGGATTCTTAAATCAGGACGGTCAATACCATATTTGCATACCGCTTCCTCATAGGTCATCCTCGGAAACTCCGGCAAATCGACGCCCAGGTGCTTGCTGAAAACTTCCCTGATCATGGTCTCGGAAATGGCCATGATTTCATTTTCATCAAGAAAAGAGGTTTCTATATCTATCTGGGTGAATTCAGGTTGGCGATCGGCACGTAAATCCTCATCGCGAAAACACTTTGCTACCTGATAGTAACGATCAAGGCCTGACACCATCAGTAGCTGTTTGAATAACTGAGGGGACTGAGGCAACGCAAAAAACTTTCCTGGGTGGGTACGACTGGGGACCAGGTAATCCCGGGCTCCCTCTGGTGTCGCGCGAGTCAGAATAGGGGTTTCTATATCAAGAAAACCATGTTCATCCAGATAACGCCTGATGCTACTGGTGATCTGGGAACGCATTTTCATTCTACCCAGCATCTCCGGACGGCGCAGGTCAATGAATCGATTGCGCAGGCGAATATCTTCATGCACGGCCATGTGCTCATCAAGCTGAAATGGCGGGGTATCGGCAGCATTCAGGATTTCAAGCTCTTTACCCAAAACTTCAATTTTTCCCGTACTCATTTCCGCATTTACGGTTCCTTCCGGACGGGTACGCACCCTGCCCTGAACTCTGACCACAAACTCATTACGGATTTGTTCTGCGGTCGCAAAGGCCTCTACTGTATCCGGGTCAAAAACCACCTGGGTAATACCATCACGGTCTCGTAAATCCAGAAAGATGACTCCGCCATGGTCACGACGCCGGTGCACCCAGCCACAAAGAGATACAGTCTGTTCGATGTGGCTCTCATTCAATTCGCCACAATAATGCGTACGCATAAAATATTCCTGTTAATAAGTTCTTGAATTAATGCTGTATAAACAGCCTGTTGTATTGCTTAACGTATTGGTTAGAGTATTAGTCATACTCGCTATAGCAGCCAGCAGCCTTTTAATTATTGCTATCTTTGCTCGATTTAGCGGAAGCTTTCTCGCTCCCTTTAGTTTCCTTTTTATCCTTACTTCCTGAATCCCCGGACTTTGCCGAAGCCGAATTGTCTTTATTGCTATTTGCTGTAGAGCCGGTGGCTGCTGGTGGTGCAGTCTGGGTATCTGACGACGGTTTACTCTTGTTTTTAAAATCGGTCTCATACCAGCCTGAGCCTTTCAGCCTGAAACTGCTGGCAGAGACGAGCTTCTTCAATTCAGCTTTTCCACAAGACGGGCAATCGGTCAGAGGTGCATCACTGAACTTCTGAATTTTTTCGAGTTCTGCCCCACAGGACTCACATCGATATTCATATATAGGCATGTATTTCACCAAAAAAGGCGGTTTATCGGGTTTCAAAATGTCGCGTATTGTAACTCATTTGAGTTTTATCTGGCATTAAATAATAGGCTAAATTAATGCAGCAAGGGTCAACTTTTATGCTGCCAAACTGCAAAATTGAGGGGGTTTTTTTAATTATTTATTTTTTATTAAAAATGTATAGCAAATTTGTTCGCCAAATATACAAAAGATCACAGAAAGCCCTTGCCGGTGAGTAGCTATTCCGTTATAAATAGCATCTCATTCAGTACGTAATTTCCGTGTGCAATTAAGCACTGAATACCAGTATTTTTATCTGATCAATCACTCAGGCCAGGGTTAACTTTTATTCAGATTCCTTCATGGAAAATGTATGACCTGTATTTGAAGTGGCTAGATGTCTTTTGATTTTATAATCATGAAGGTGTCCAGACTCTTAAGATATAAGCCAGAGTAATTATCGGGTAAAAAGAGTAAGCTAAAGCAAATTATCGCGCTGTAATAAAAGGGTCCCGGAATTATCGGGGTAATTAAAAAATACGCATAATAATTGCGTTAAACAGAATTCAAGAGAGAATTAAGTATGGCTGCAAAGAAACCTGCTGCTAAAAAAGCACCTGCCAAAAAAGTAACTGCAAAAGCACCTGCCAAAGCAACAACAGCAATCCAGGACAAATACACCAAAACACAGATCCTGAATACCATTTCTGAAAACACAGGTCTGGCCAGGAAAGAAGTCTCTTCTGTCCTTGACGAACTGGGTGTTCTGATTGAAAGACATATCAAGAAAAGAGGTGTTGGCGAGTTTACTCTTCCAGGCCTGTTAAAAATCAAGGCAGTTAAACGACCTGCTCGTCCGGCTCGCAAGAATGTTCCTAACCCTTTCCGTCCAGGTGAGTTTATGGATATTCCTAAAAAACCGGCTACAACCCGAGTTAAGGTTCTTCCTCTGAAAAAGCTGAAAGAATTCGCACTCTAATACCGCTGGATAGTTGTTGTTGAGATAATTAAATAAGAGGTAAAACTCTTCTTTTGGCAACATCCACAAGTATTAATAAGCTATTATGAAAAAGCAGCCTCAGGGCTGCTTTTTCTGTTAATGGATTACTCTATTTTCAAAGGAGTATTGGTTCTACGTTATGCGCACATCGAAATATCTACTCGCTACAACCAAGGAAACCCCTGCTGATGCTGTGGTCATCAGTCATCAACTGATGCTTAAAGCAGGCATGATTCGCAAACTGGCCTCAGGACTATATAACTGGCTGCCTGTTGGCCTGCGTGTACTGCAGAAAGTCACGCGTATTATTCGGGAAGAAATGGATAACTCCGGCGCTCTGGAGGTATCCATGCCCGTGGTTCAGCCCGCCGAACTCTGGCATGAATCAGGGCGCTGGGAAATAATGGGAGATGAACTACAACGCTTTAAAGACCGGCATGAACGTGATTTCTGCCTCGGCCCTACCCATGAAGAGGTTATTACTGACCTTGTGCGCAATGAACTAAACAGCTACAAACAGCTGCCCATCAATATCTATCAGATACAAACAAAGTTTCGTGATGAACGGCGTCCACGTTTTGGCGTCATGCGTTCACGGGAATTCATCATGAAGGACTCCTATTCCTTCCACCTTGACCAGAACTCCCTGGATGACACCTATCAACTGATGTACGAGACCTATAGCAAAATATTTACCCGTCTTGGTTTCAGTTTTCGTGCTGTCGAAGCAGATTCAGGCAATATAGGCGGCAATAAATCTCATGAATTTCATGTGCTTGCAGATTCCGGGGAAGACGAAATAGTATTTAGCGATCAGAGTGATTATGCCGCGAACATCGAGATGGCAAGCTCCCGGGAACCCCTGCCTGCAAAAACTGCTGCCAGTGCTGAACTGGCTCTGGTCTCTACTCCTGACTGCAAGACTATTGAAGAAGTCAGTAGCCTGCTTGGCGTTGGTCCCTCCAGCACTGTTAAAACACTGGTAGTTCTCTCTGATGATGTTGAAGAGAACAGCCTGGTCGCCCTGGTTTTACGCGGCGATCATCAGTTAAACGAAGTCAAGGCCAGCAAAATAGAGGGTGTCGCCTCACCACTTACATTTGCAAGCGACGAGCAAATACAGGCGATCATTAAATGTAATCCTGGCTCTATAGGACCGGTAAAAATACCGGTAAAAGTGATTGTCGACAGGGATGCTGCCGTACTGTCCGATTTTGTTTGTGGTGCTAACCAGAACGACCACCATTATACCGGTGTTAATTGGGACAGAGACGCCGCTTTTGACCAGATAGCAGACCTCCGCAAGGTGATAGAAGGTGATATCAGCCCAGACGGCAATGGCACTCTCTCAATCAAGCGTGGTATTGAAGTTGGCCATATATTCCAATTGGGTAACAAGTACAGTACCGCAATGAATGCCTCTGTTCTGGATGAAAATGGTAAAACCAAAATCATGGAAATGGGCTGTTATGGCATTGGTGTAAGTCGAATCGTCGCGGCGGCTATTGAACAGTGTCATGACGACAAGGGAATAATCTGGCCTGATAATATCGCGCCATTTCATGTCGTCATTATTCCACTGAATGCCCATAAATCAGAAGAAGTCACCAGCATTAGCGAATCCCTCTATGAGGAACTGCAGCTAGCCGGAATGGATGTATTACTTGATGACAGAGACAAGAAAACCAGTCCAGGCGTTAAATTTGCCGATATGGAACTGATCGGTATCCCCCACCGACTGGTGGTGTCAGATCGCGGGCTGGCGAATAGTCAGGTTGAATACAAGAAGCGTGGAAATGCAGATTCCGAGGACATTGCCGTGAGCGAAATCGTCAATTTCCTGAAAAAAGCTGTCAAGGTTGATTAATCCGCAGGTGACTTGTTTAGGGTAGGGTCACCTATGCGCTGTTATCAACTTCCTTGCGGAACAAACCTTCTATCGAGCCGCTGAATTTATCCCGTGCGGTATCTTCCAGGCCTGAGAACGAGGCTGCCAGCTCATCCAGTGAGCCCAGATGTTCAGCCACTGAGGCTGGCAACTCCTTCTCCAGATCTTTCCTGCCCGGCATTCCCCAGGGCAAAAGTGTCTGAATATCCCAGAAGCTCAAATCCCCCAGATCCCGGTTTAGTATGTACTCGTTTTCCCCACAGGCTCTGATAACTTTCTTTTCGAGCAGGATCACAATACAGGTATCAAGCTGATCATCATGAAATGGCCACTCACTTTCCATCAACTCCCTGACACTGACGCTGTTTCCCTGTCGATGGCTCATCCAGAATTTGTGTAACAGCGCCAGTACCAACAAGGTTGGGTGTAATTTTTCCTTGATGATGGTGGTACGAAAAACGGGAATCGCCCGCACCAGGTTAGCGCCAAAGAGAATTACGACCCAGCAAATGTAGAGCCAGAGCAGAAATATGGGGATTGCAGCAAAAGTGCCGTAGACAAACTCGTAGCTTGCAGTAGCAATAAAACCACCAAAGACCCATTTTACGACGATGAACATCAAGGCGACGATAAGACCACCAGTCAGGGCATGTCGAAGTCTTACTCCACAGTTGGGAACCGCCACATACAAAAGCGTAAATGCAAAGGTAGTCAGGATAGTTGGAAAAACACTCAATACCACGCCTCTTGCGCCAACGATGCCAGAGACTTCGGTGAATTTTTCAAACAGGGAAAGCGAGGTGATGTAGGAGCTCATGGCAAAACCGACACCCAGTAATAATGGGCTCAGACTCAAAACACTCCAGTACAAAAGAAAACTGGCAATGCCCTTGCGCTGCTGGGCTACTTTCCAAATCTGGTTAAAACTGCGCTCTATATTGATCAGCATCAGATAGGCCGTAGCCAGCAACATGACAGCACCCACCCAGGTCAGGTTTTTTGCCTGGGCGCTAAAGTCCGACAGATAAACTTCAAGTTCACTACTGGAAGACGGCAACAAACGATTGAAGATCATGTCCTGGATCTGGTTGCCGAATACCTGAAAAGAAGGAAATGCCGAAAGAATAGCCAGGGTGAGTGTCAATAATGGCACAACAGCAAACAGGGACATGTAGGTCAACGACTTGGCAATTTCCAGCCCATGGTTATCAAGTGACTCCTTGAACACAAACCTGAGAAAACGCCAGATCACTTCCGGTTTTGCCCATTGTGACCAGCGTCTGTTGTTATTCTTATGTGTACTCATATCGCCTTGTTTAATAAAGTCAGGATGACTACCATAGTCCCCTTTTTGCGAAGAACCCAAAATGACTGAAATCAAAATTTATCATAATCCGCGCTGTTCGAAATCGCGGCAGACCCTGCAATTATTGCAGGACAATAACATTACGCCAGAAATTATTCTCTATCTTGAGTCACCACCAACTAAAACCGAACTCAAGGACTTGCTCGAAAAACTCGGCATCAGCGCCCGTGACTTGCTCAGGACATCGGAACAAGCCTATAAAGAGGCAGGTCTATCTGATACTGCGCTGAGCGAGAACCAGCTTCTGCAAGCCATGGTCACAGAACCAAAACTGATCCAGCGCCCTATCGTCGTAGCCGGCGATAAAGCAGTGCTGGGCCGCCCGCCGGAAAACGCTCTGGAACTTATTCAATGAACAAACCCTATATCCTTGTGCTTTATTACTCACTGCATGGTTCCGTGACGCAGATGGCAACACAGATTAGCCGCGGAGTTGAATCTGTCGACGGTATAAATGCCGTATTACGCACGGTTCCCAGGGTATCGACGGTTACTGAAGCAACCGAAGCAGAGGTCCCGGCGGAAGGCGCGATATACTGCAGCGAAGAAGATCTGATTAACTGCAGTGGCCTGGCTCTCGGGAGCCCTACCCGTTTTGGTAACATGGCAGCGCCGATGAAATATTTCCTCGATGGCACTGCCGCACAATGGCTCAGCGGCTCCCTGGTAGACAAGCCTGCAGGCGTGTTCACTTCTACAGCAAGTCTGCACGGTGGCCAGGAAAGTACATTGTTATCCATGATGCTGCCACTTCTTCATCATGGCATGGTTTATTGTGGCTTACCTTATTCAGAAGCCGCACTTAGTGAGACAACAAGTGGGGGAACGCCCTATGGACCTTCGCACGTAGCTGGCCCGGATAATCAAAGCGCGCTTAGCGCTCATGAAGCAGCACTATGCCAGGCACTGGGTAAACGTCTGGCCTCGATCGCTTTAAAATTATCTGCTTCATGACACCTGAAACATCAGCAAAGTCAGCCCTGCGGGTCACAATTGCAGCAAGTTTTCTTTTGCTGGCAGTGCTGGTACTGATTCAATGGACCAGCGGCTCTTTTAACCTGATCATCCTGATTGCACAAATGATCCCTCTGGCATTGACCCTGCCCGGACAATTCAACAAGTCCTCTCGAAGTATGCAGTGGTTATGCTTTGTCGTGCTGTTTTTCCTTGTTCAGGGAATATTGCTTGCCTTTACTCCAGGGCGAGCATGGGCAGGATTGACTGAAACAGCAATCTGTCTCATCCTGTTTTTTTCGGCTATTATTTTTATCAGGGCTTCACGCAAAACTGCCTGAAGCACCAAACAAAGCGGACAACACTTCGTATTATGTCGACACCTACAAGTACATTAGGTAAATTTTTCCATGGTTTGGCCACGCTCTACCGTGGTTTTCGCTCAATCATCCTTAATCTTGTTTTTATTATTATTATCTTGCTCGGCATTGGCTCCATGCTTGGTCAGCCACCGGTCGTTGTCGAGACAGGAAGTGCCCTGCTAATAAACCCCGAAGGCACCCTGGTTGATCAGTTGACCTTTGTCGATCCGCTCAACGTCCTTATGTCCGACTCTCTTGGTAGCGCTGGCACTGGAGAGATATTGCTAAGAGATTTACTTGCCGCCATTGAATTTGCCGCAACAGACAACGACATTTCTTCTATTGTGCTGGTACTGAACAATCTTAACACAAGCGGGCTGAGTAAATTGCAGGAAGTCGGAGCAGCTCTGGATGAATTCCGCGAGAATGGTAAAAAAGTCTATGCTGTTGCAGATAATTACACTCAGGGGCAGTACTACCTGGCCAGTCATGCCGATGAAATCATACTAAACACAATGGGTAGTATAGGGCTGGAAGGATTCAGTACTTATCAATACTACTTCCGTAATGCGCTCGACAAACTGGGCGTTGATGTCCATGTGTTTCGCGTTGGTGAATACAAGTCTGCCGTTGAGCCCTTTGAGCGGAATGACATGTCTGAAGAAGCACGCGAGGCAAACGCCAAGTGGCTGGGAGATATGTGGCAGTTGTACATCAGTGATGTCAGTGCGGCACGGCAGTTTGAACCGGAATTTATCAATACCTTTATCAATACTCTGGATCAGCAACTGGGCGAATTTAATGGTGATTTTTCACAACTCGCGCTGGAACGCAAACTGGTTGACCAGCTTATGTCCCGTCAGGAAGTAACCGATTATCTGAGGAATGAGATAGGCGTGGCGTCTTCCGGCAACAGTTTTTTATATATCAATCTTAAAAATTATCTCTCCGCTCGTCTTGATCAAATTGAGAGTCTGCAAAAAAGTAATGACAAGGTTGCTCTCATTGTTGCCAGCGGCCAGATTTATGATGGCCGTCGCAGCCCCGGTGAAATAGGTGGTGATTCATTACAGGACCTGATTCGTCAGGCCAGGGAAGATGACGATATCAAGGCCGTCGTGCTGCGCGTCGACAGTCCTGGTGGTAGCGCCTTTGCATCAGAGATCATCCGCAGCGAATTAGCCAGGCTGAAAAGTGCCGGCAAACCTTTGGTTGTATCCATGGGTAGCGTAGCGGCTTCCGGCGGTTACTGGATTGCGACTGCTGCAGATCAGATCTGGGCTAGTGAAAGTACCATCACCGGCTCAATTGGTATTTACGGTCTCTACCCTACTTTCAAGCAAAGCTTCGACAAATTGGGCATTAATACCGATGGTATCGGTACCACCGAGCTGGCCGGTGCTCTTTCAGTTGGCAGAGAGTTACCCGAACTGGCCAGCAATGTGATTCAACTAAACCTGGAGGATGGCTATAACCGCTTTATTCGACTGGTAGCCGAAGCCAGAAATATGACGCTTGAGGAAGTAGATAGCATTGCCAGAGGAAGAGTCTGGGCCGGACAGGATGCCTTAGACCTTGGACTGGTAGATAATCTGGGCAACCTGGACCAGGCAATTAGTTCTGTCGCCACTCTGGCGCAACTGAATAACTTCGAAGTACAACTTATAGAACAGACGCTGTCACCGGGCCAGCAACTTATCCAGGACCTTGCCAACAGTGTCGCCATAAAGACTTTGCTCGGCACCAAGGTTACTGCAACTCCTGAAAACGCAATCTCCGCATTTTACAGCTCATTGAACAGGAATTTACAGTCCCTGCTGGACTTTAATGATCCTGAGGGGCTTTACCTGCAATGCCAGGAATGCCTTCCCATGCTTTCACCCTGAATGATCAAAGCTGGCACAGGGCTATAGATTCGGAGAGGGAGAGGGAAAGAGAAAGAGGACGAGCAAGAAAGAGAACTAAAGAAGGCGAAAAGCCTGTTACCAGTCCATAACTTTTTTAACAAAGGGAATAGTCAAACGACGCTTTTCCACAAGAGATAACTGGTCGAGCTTATCCAGCACTATGAGCAGACTTTGTAAATCCCGCGAATGCCGCATATAGATATATTGCAATACTTCTGCATCAAGAGGCATATGTTTTTCCCTGGCACGTCGATCCAGCGCTGATATTTTTTCTTCATCGTTCAGCTCATGCAACTGATAAATCACCCCCCAGGACATTCTCGATGCCAGGTCAGGTAAGGAGAAAGGCAAGCCGCGCGGAGAGTTTTCAGCGCTTACCAGGAGCTTGACCCCCTGCTCCCGGGAACGATTAAAAAATTCAAACAGACTTATCTCCCATTCTTTATCACCGATCACCGCATCAAAATCATCAATGCAAATTACATCCATGTGATGAAGACTGCCAAACACTTCAGGGCCAAACAGTTTGATTTTCCGCATCGGTAAATACAGGTACTGCAAGGACTGCTCTTTATTGACTGCATCTATATTTTTAATGGCATTTTTATTCGCATTGTCATTGGCATAACAAAGAGCCTGCAAAAGATGGCTCTTACCTACCCCCTTGTTACCCCAGATAAATGTAATCACATCGTCATGGGCTGAAAAATTCCCGAGCAACTCCAGCAGCTCTACATTTTTATCAGACACCAGAAAATTGGAAAAAGAAAAGTTTTCCAAAACGGAGAAGTCGAAAGGTAACTGGGGAGAAAAATGCATGGGCTTACTGATTAATTATTCCACTGGTAACTCATATAAACCTGGTTGTCATTCCTGATAAGATCATCAAGTGGCACAAGTGTTCGACTCAGCGCAATGGTTTCTACCAACTGCCTTATCTGACCACCGGTGGACAAGCGCAGCATTATAGTCTGGTTTTCTACAGTAGCTACCTGATAATCATTCACATCAGTCAGGTTGGCAACATAATCCAGTAACGCCGCATAATCCTCGGCACTTTTAATACCTTGAACTGTCAGGTTCACTTCAATACTACTGTCAGTTCCGGACAACAGAACGGCATAGTAAGCAGAGATTTCATCTGTCGCCATAGACACGCTTTCCCTGATGAAAGACTCTGCCGTCTGTTCAAACATCTCCACCTCGAATACCTGCCCCCTGAAAAGGTAATTACTTTTACCAAATACATCGCCTGAGACTGTTCTGAACAAGCGTACAACGAGGACACTTTCACTTTGATATCGACGTGATGCCTGCAATAGTATTTCTGTGTTCATATCCCACACATCATTTTCCGAAACGGCGCGCATATCTTCAAAATCCAGGATTGGTAATAGTAAAGGCAGCGCTCTGTTACGAGCTTCTGTATCAAGTAGAGCCATGACCTCGGGAAATATATTGGTACTGGCTCCAACTAACTGTCGGGCGCCGAGCTCTTCCTGAACCACCAACCAGACAAGGGTATAAGGACGATTGCCGGGCCACAGTGGGATATTTGCCGTTTCCAGTAAACTCAGTACTTCAGGCTCAAAAAAAGTAACACTGAGCTCAACCCTTTGTGCTGAGAATCCCGCATTGCTTGCATCGGTTGAAGCAGTCAGCGCCGATTCAGAATCTGAAATACTGCGATAGGACCAGGTATCCACATAGTCATCGGCATTATTCAATGCTCGCCGTACCTGAGGCAGTGTTAATACCTCAGAATTCCCGGTAACCTTGATAAGTACCTGCCTGAAGACATTTGAAAATGCGCCCAGCCTTTCGCGTTCATCATTACGTGATTCTACTGTTACCGTTCCCTGATAAAGACCTTCCACTTCAACAGCCAGGACTGAGTCAAACTGGAAAATAAAAATTACTGGCGTAAGCAGGCAAAGCACCCTTGAGAAAAGGCGCGAAAGATGATTTTTTGCTGAAAAATCAAGGCTCTCCATAGGTCGCAATCATAACTGATAACTGGACGAACAACCACGAGTTCACTACCATAATCACTCATGTGGGGAACATCCGAGGCAGTTTGCTTACTAATTAATAATGAGACGAAATATTTTGCCCACTTTAATCGCCTATGGCCTGTATATTTTCAGGTTACCAGTACACTCCGGGATATGGGTATTCATGCTACTCATCTTGCCTTACTCACTTGAGGCCGCGCCCCCGTCCCCCTTTACAGCAGTATATGAAGCAAGATATGGCGGCTTCAAGGCTAACGCAGAACGCTCTCTCCAGATAGGCGAAAATGGCCAGGTTGAAATGAATACCATGCTAAGGCTGAAAATGCTGGGTAAGACACTTAGCACCATCAAGGAAAAAAGTATTCTTACTGCTGATGCTTTGAGCGGAGAATTAAAACCTGAAGCATATTCATTTGTTCAAAGCGGAATCGGTAAACGTAGTCGGCATATTGCCTTTGACTGGGACGCTGGGCAGGCAAGAGCGGATATTGGCAATGACCTTTATGAAATCCCTTTGGAGTTTCCGGTAGCAGACAATTTGTCTGCATACCTTGAAGTGCGAAACCAGTTATTGGCGGGCGAGGTAGAAATTATTTTTCCTGCTATCGACAAGGGCAAGCTTGAAGAATATCACTTCAGAGTCCTCGCAGAAGAGGAAGTATCAACGTCTCTGGGATTATTCAGGACCGTCAAGATTGAGAGAGTCAGGGAACCTGAAAGCAAGCGCTCAACCATTATGTGGCTTGCCCTGGACTGGGACTATTTGTTGGTCAAGCTGGAACAACTGGAACAAAATGCACGAGGGATCGAGCTGGAACTGAAACAAGCCGCAGTGATGGGCAATTCAGTAACTGGCAAGAGCCAGAAGGAACCAGAGTCTATTTCCGAATTATAGGCAGAGTTTATTTTACTGTTAAAGCATTGTAGTGCCATTCAGTAATACCAGGTCTTGCGGCTCATCAATATCATGCAGGGTTTCCAGTTCATAGCACGTCAAGCCTAGCGTCTTAATACGCTCTCGGGTCTGTTTCAAAACCACATCACTGCCCCACTCTATGCCATGGAATAGTGCTTGTTCTGCTCGTCTCAAACCCACCAACACATAACCACCATCCATTGCCGGGCCAAGCACCACATCTGCTCCCTGTTCCAGCGCCAAAAAGGCCCGGTCAAAGTACTCATGACTGTATTCGGGGCAATCACAGCCGATCAGTATTGCATTACTATGCTGGCCTAATGCATTGCCCAGGGCATTGCTCATACGCAGCCCAAGATCATCACCATATTGTTGAAATGCCAGCCCTTTGAACTCAGCAAAATCTTCATGAGCGGAATCGCCCTCTACCCATAACTGGCAATTGGCATTTAGGTACTGACTAACCAGCGTGATCTGCTTATTCAGCAGACGCCGATACAGTGCCAGCGTGCCTTCAATACCAAGTGCAGGTTCGAGACGGGTTTTGACTTGCCCTGCCACAGGTTGTCTGGCAAAAAGGATAAGGCTCCTGGAATGCGATTCCGTCTCCTCAGGATTATTCATTTTTCAGGATCTGCCATTGATCCTGCAGGGTAATACATGTCAGCAAGCCGTTGTGGGCTAACGCCAATGAAAAAAGCCAGACGTAACCACCACATCAACAGAATGGTTTTCATAATTCCCTGGCTTTGCCAACGCCTCGCCGAGGTTTGAATTTTTGAACTCAGACAAACCGGCCAGGAAAGCCTGCGCAAGGATTTACTCAGCGCAATATCTTCCATCAGTGGTATAGGCCTGAAACCCCTCACACCATGAAACGAATCATGCTTTACAAAAATACCCTGATCACCTGTCGCCACCCCGGTGAGCCTGCTACGCAGATTCATCATGGTCGCAATAACGCTATAGGCAAACCCTTTTTGATCAAAGCACACATTAAAACGACCCCAGTGTTTATCGCTTAAGGACAGGGCGTGGACGATCTTTGTAACGGCATCATCAGGAAGCTTTGAATCTGCATGCAAAAACAGAAGCAAATTATGTCTGGCATTTTCAGCACCAAGATTCATTTGTCGTCCACGACCGGTGCCGGTCATCAGGATGCGATCTGCCAGTGCTCGGGAAAAGGAAACGCTGGCATCTACACTACCACCATCAACCAACAATATTTCATGCCCTTGCTGACGATAAAGCTGCAACGCCGGCAACAGAGTTTTCAGTGCTTCAACATCATTCAGCACGGGAATAATAATAGTGATTTTTTCATCAGCCATGAGTGAGGTCTTAATAATTGCAGCTCTACTCGTTCAGTGCGCCGCCACAGCTACTGCCCTGCCCGGCAGTACAACCATAGCAATGTTCGCCAACGGCAATAATATTATTTTCGAGGTCCTCATCCAGCAGCTCCTTGAGATGCGGTCTGGGTTTAGTACTGGCCAGCAATGGCATTTTCAGCATCTGATTAAAATCGCAATCGTAGACATATCCCTGATAATCAACACTAAGCAAGGTGCGACACATGACCGTATCCAGATTGCCAGCCGAATAATTATCTTTCAGGATACCCATGTATTTATTGTAAAGACCTTTTGATAACAACATGCCGCCAAAACGACTGATCGGCATATTGGTAATGGTAAAAAGCTGATTGAATTCTATCTCGAATTGTTCTTTAAGGATTCGTTTGTAATCTGCCTCCAGTCCGGACTGTTCAGGAGGCAGGTTTAGATCAATGGGATTATAAACCAGGTTTAGTTGCAGATTGTCCTGCACGCCATAACCGAGATTGTTAAGTAATTTCAAGGCCTCGATACTGCCATCGTAAATACCTTTGCCGCGCTGTTTTTCGACATTTTCTTCCAGATAGCAAGGCAGGGATGCAGTAATTGTTACCTGCTGCTCTGCCAGAAACTGCGCAAGATCCTCATAGCCTGGCTCCAGCAGAATCATCAGATTACAGCGGTCAATGACCTCTACGTCCATCTTCCTGGCTTCAGTGACCAGATAGCGGAAGTGCGGATTCATTTCCGGAGCCCCGCCTGTCAGGTCAAGTATGCGAATGGATTTTTTTCTGATGTATTCCAGCACCACATCCACCATTTCTCTGGACATGAGTTCTTTACGTTTGGGGCCTGCATTAACGTGGCAATGGGTACAGCTCAGATTACACAGATAGCCCAGGTTTACCTGCAAGGTTTCAAGACGTCCACGACGAATTAGCGGAAAATCTGTTTCAAGTAATAAGGGTCTGGTATCCAGCATGATTTAATAGCCTGGTGTGCGATTACAAACAAGACCCGTCAGCAGGAGAAAACTTGCTGATCGGGTTGGAGAAATAAAACGTAGTGGTAGTAATTGTACGGCATTGTCATTGTTCAGAATACCTGTAAGGTATATTGCAGCAGGTATGACGGCTTTCTTTTTCTTCCTGATCATTGCCAGCGCTATTGCCAGTTTACTGTTTCATACAGCAAGCGTTTACCCCGCGAACCTACAACCAAAAGACTTACCACGCTAGAATACAAACCATGAATACTGCATTTGATTTGAAAAAACTCGACGCACTGGAAATTGATACTTCTTTTATCAATGACCTGCCGGGAGATCCTGTTACTGAAAACTACACCAGACAGGTTGCCCGCGCCTGTTATTCCCATGTCAAACCAGAGTCCTTTCCTGAAGCCAGCCTGATAGCCTATTCCAGGGATAGCGCACAAATTCTCGGACTGGACCCGCAAGAATGTGAAAGTGAACTCTTTACCCAGGTTTTCAGCGGTACTCGTTTACTGGACTCCATGCGCCCTTATGCCTGTTGTTATGGTGGCCACCAGTTTGGTAACTGGGCCGGCCAGTTGGGCGATGGGCGCGCTATTAATCTCGGCGATGTACACGCCCCCGATGGCAAGCTATGGACACTGCAACTCAAAGGCGCCGGTCCGACACCCTACTCTCGCAGCGCTGATGGCCTGGCCGTTCTCAGATCATCGGTAAGGGAATTTCTTTGCAGTGAGGCCATGTATCACCTGGGCGTGCCAACCACACGGGCGCTGAGTCTTATCGCTACAGGAAATAACGTTGTCAGGGATATGTTCTACGATGGCCACCCCAAAAAGGAGCCCGGGGCTGTGGTTTGCCGCGTCTCGCCTTCCTTTACCCGTTTTGGCAGCTTCGAGATTTTTTCTGCCCGCAAGGAGCAGGACATCCTGAAAACACTGGCTGACTACACCATACAGCGAAATTTCCCCCATCTGGGCAAGCCGGACAAAGCGGTCTACCTGCAATGGTTTCGTGAAGTCTGCCAGTCAACGGCGACCATGATTATTCACTGGATGCGCGTTGGTTTTGTCCATGGCGTAATGAATACAGACAATATGTCAGTGCTTGGACTGACCATTGATTATGGCCCCTATGGCTGGCTGGAAAATTACGACCCGGACTGGACACCTAATACCACAGACGCCGAAGGCAAACGTTATCGCTTTGGTAATCAGCCGATGATTGCACTTTGGAATCTGGTGCAGTTTGCCAATGCTATTTATCCATTGATTGAGGATGTTGAGCCTCTGGAAGAAATATTGCAGGAATACAAAGACAGCTATGAAACAGGCTGGCTGGAGATGATGCAAAGCAAACTCGGATTCAAGGAATCTTTCGTTGATGACGAGGCTTTGGTACTAAGCCTGATTGAAACCTTTGCCCTTGCCGAGACCGATATGACACTGTTTTTCCGGAAGTTGGCAGATGTGAGTGCAAACAATGATCCGCTTGCCGCTCTGCAAATAATCAGCCCGGCATTCTATATGCCAGAGATTGGCCCTGAAGCCAAACAAGGCTTTAGCGCATGGCTGCAAAAATATGTAGAACGACTGGGAAAAGAAAGCCGCAGTGATGACGCACGAAAAGCCGCTATGAACGAAGTTAACCCACTCTATGTGCTGCGGAATTATCTTGCCCAACTGGCAATAGACAAATCCGAACAAGGCGATCACAGCATGATCGAGGAATTACTGGAGGTCCTGCATTCCCCTTATACCTGGCAGGAAGGTAAGGATCATCTGGCAGAGAAACGTCCCGATTGGGCCAGAACCCGAGCCGGCTGTTCCATGCTTTCATGCAGTTCCTGATACGGACTTCCTGATAAGGAAAAGACAGCAGTAAAAGTGAAATAGAATATTTTGGCGCTCCGGGCAGGATTCGAACCTGCGACCTGCCCCTTAGGAGGGGGCCGCGCTATCCAGCTGTGCCACCGGAGCGTAATCAAGGCACTAGTCTTAGCGGGC